>ENA-OQCS01000235-OQCS01000235.1-human-gut-metagenome-genome-assembly--contig:-NODE-235-length-29866-cov-3.496957_pt1 | contig 29866 bp, 37 predicted proteins | sample MGYA00242757_ERZ504575 | MGnify/ENA primary metagenome ERZ504575 (study PRJEB26092, sample SAMD00036297) | human gut metagenome | host: Homo sapiens | study: EMG produced TPA metagenomics assembly of... | reverse complement strand
TCATTTTCTTTAGGATTTTTATACATATTTAACAAATAGTTAAAAATCAATTAAAAAATGAAAATACATAGTCATATTCTTTTGAGTTATCTCGCCAACTACTAGTTGCAAAGCCTATATAAGCAAAAATTGCGTTTGATCATCTAGTATGATTGCATCGTGATTATATTTAAAACGATTTAATTCTTTATTATATGGCATAATAAAAGCATTCCGTACGTACTTATCTATTTTATTAACTTCGTCACCATAAGTAATTTGTTTTTGAATAGATGATGTTTCTGGCAAAGCATCTATTTGTTTATCTAAGAGTTCAAGACCTCCGTATTTATACATTTTAGCATCTAAAATATAAGTATATTGCTTACCATCTCTCATTTTATGAACAATTGTATCTGGTCTTAGCTCAGAAGAAGATAGTTTTTTATTCTTAACAAGATGCCATGTACCTGTTGGATTATATTTGGATAATTCTTTTTTATTTATGCCAGTAAAGAAACTGTCAACCATTCTTTCAAACACATAATAATAATTTTTAATACCGTACGTACTATTTTTTGATGCCATACCAATGGAGTTAATATTAGAAAGTATTGCTAGCATATGTTCAAAACGCTGCTTTTTAATATCATCAAATGTATTTGAAATTTCTTTACGTATTAGAATAATCATTTCTTTAATTGATTTACGTTGTTGAACTGGAATATTAAAATTATAACTGAATAACCAACCTATTCGATCTATTGCTTTAGACAAACAAAATTTATAAATATCAGAGATTTCATCATTTGTAGGTGTCATTCTACTGGTAACTATATCTTTGTAAATAATATTTTCATTTGAGTAAATTGGCATTTTTTTTAGAGTTTTTTTCCATTCTATTTTTCCATTATTGGTAGAATATGTTTTTTCTCTTTTATAATAAAAGCCATTATCAATAAAATCTTTTATAATCCAAAGATATGAATCAATTGGCCATATTTCACCTACTAAATTACCATTTTTTTTTATATGTTCATAATTTTTAGTAGCAATCGATATACTTTTTAAAAAAGAATAATATTTTTCTTTAATAATCTTTCGTCATCTTCAATTCTGAAACATAAAGGTGTTTTTAAAATTATTTGATTATCGTTAATAGAAATGCCAATGAAATCATTGGCATTAGCTACAGGTTCAAATTTTATATTATTTTCAATTTTCATTTTCATCAAATATCTTTAATTCTAGATTATATATTTGATTTTCTTTGTAATTTATCAATTATTCTACAAATATGATCAAAAGAATAATCATCATCAAAGAATTTCTCCTTGTCAAATTTGCAAACATCGCTATATAAATAATCTAATACATTATTTACAAACCTGTTTAAAGCCTGTTTGTTATGAATATTATCAGTTGTTGTAAGCATATTTTCTTTAACAAACCATCTGCCTAATTGTTTATCGACAGATACTGTTCCATCCTTAGATTTAGATTGAATTGTTTGATTAACTTTTTCTCTAAATTCTTTCCAAGTATGATTTGTATAAGGAACCATTAAACTGTCAATCTTGTAAGAATCATTATCATCTACAACTCTTTCTAATTCCCATCTTCGTTTGAATGCAGTATCAAGAGGAAATACTCCTTGATCACTTGTGTTCATAGTAGCGATAATAGTTAAATTAGATGGAATAATAACATTACCTTTAATATTGTAATGTTTATTTTTTAGTATGTATTTTTCTATAAATTCATTAGTAATAGGATATCTAGAATAACCTTCTTCTTTTCTGTCTAATAATTGAAAAATATCGCCAAATATTGCAGCAGCATTACCGCGATTGATTTCTTCAATAATAAGATAAACCATATCATTGGTTTCTAGCGCTCTAAATAGAGCCTTTGTAAATGGTCCTGGAATATGTTCATAGGTAATATTTTCATTTTTTACTACAGGCATAATTTGTCCAATAAAACCACTATTGGTATAATCAAGGTAAAAAGTTGTTCTAAATATATTCTTTTTTGAAATATCTTTCAATATTTCATTTTCTATTTTATAACTTTTACCGCATCCTGGGATACCATAATATATTTTGTTATATCCTTTTCCATGAGTCTATAGCGACATTCAACATTATCTGTATTATTTAATTCAGATAAAAAAATTTCAAAGGTTTTTAAAGCGTTAGAAGTAGTAGCATTATCTCTGTCCGCAATATTTTGATATTCTGTAGAGCGTTTTATCTTATTTATAATATCAGGATACTCACTAATTGTATATTCAAAGAAATTAATATTTTCATTTATTTCAGAAATTTTTTTATTCAAAGTATTTAATGCACTGGCATATTTTTTAGGACTTTGTCCACTATATCCTTGTTCTTCCATCCATTTAATATATTTTTCTTTTAAGAAATTGGGCTCAATCAATTCATATTCATATTGATTATCAATCTCAGGATTATTCACATCAAAAATAACATTTTCATTTTCTTTATCTATATAAATTAAAAAATGGTTACCCTCAATATTATGGTCATAAAGATCCGTAAACCATGATGTTTCAGGTGTGTTATTATTACGTCTTAAAATTTGAAATTTGGTTGTGCCATCACTTGAAACTGTATGTACGAAATTAATATTTAATTTTACGTTATCATAGTCTTTTGTAAGAATTTTTTTGATTCCATCACCTAAAATAATATCAAAGTCATCGGATATACAAAAAACATTCCCTTCTGTTTTTTGTAATGCACCAGAGTCATTCAATTTTTTTTCAGTCTCTAAGCTTAAATTATAAGATGATTGTTGAGTTATATTTTTCTTTTCAATTGTATATTTGTATTTTGTTTGAGTTTTTTTTAATTCTCTATCTAAAATTAGCATCTTCATCTTGATCACCTTGTTTATCTAATAATTTTTTAATTGCTATAGCAATTGCATTTGCTAATAGAGGCGGAACAGCATTTCCAATTTGAGTATATTGACTAGTTTTAGAGCCTAAAAATTTATAAGTATCTGGAAAACTTTGAATACGTGCAGATTCTCTAGCTGTAGGTATTCTATCCAAACTATAATGAAAATAATTCCGATGTCCACAATCAATAGTGCTACTAGGAAGTTTGCTATTCATTCTTTTAAAAGCAGCATTATAATTTCTAACCTTATAATATTCTTCAGATAAATCTTTAATGGTTCCACCATCTGGTACCATACTAATAATATGTTTAGTTTGAGCTGTATGATTTGTTCTTACATGGTTCATTAGAACTGTTGAGCCGTTTCGTATAAATTTTTGATATTCATTTTGGGGTTCTTGATTATAAACAATAGCTTCTTCCTCATCTAATAAAGTTGGAAGATCAGACAATGCCATTTCTGTGGAAATAATCTCTCTTTTTTTTAATGAATTAAAATCAAAAATACATTTTCTCCTACTACTTCTTTTTTTAATCCGATAAAGAATACTCTTTTTCTAGATTGTGGAACACCATAATCGCAAGCTATAAGTGTTTGATTAATTACATTATAACCTAATTTTCCAAAACGATCGATAATATCTTTTTTAAATTTTCCACCTTCCATGCTTAAAAGTCCAGGCACATTTTCTAATACAAAAAATTTGGTTTGATGACATCAACAAATCGGACATATTCCATATATAATGAATTTCTAGGATCATTTGTTTTTCTAGTACCCACCATGCTAAAACCTTGACAAGGTGGCCCACCGATAATACCGTCGATATGATACTTATTTTTATATTCTTTTAATTTTTCATTTGTAAAATCATGAATGTCAGTGGTAGTACCACATTTATTACTTCTATTTTCGTTATATGTAGTAATGGCATCATTCCATTTATCAATTGCAAGTACAGATTCGTATCCTGCATTTTCAAAACCAAGAGACATGCCACCAGCTCCACAAAATAAATCAATAATATATTTACTCATCATTATCTCCATTTAAAATATTTTTTATTTCTGTTGCTATTGATTGGGCCATTAAAGGAGGAACAGCATTTCCCACTTGCCTTAACTGTTGGGTGATTGTACCTATAAATACAAAATCATCAGTAAAAGTTTGGATACGAGCTGATTCTCTTACTGTCGGTACTCTATGAAAAATTGGATGAAAGTAGTTCATATGACCGGTATCAATGGTAATGGATGGTTTGGAATAATCTAGTCTTCTATACGCAGAAGAATGCCGATTATCTCTTTTAGTGTCCCACATATATTCTGGCACATCCTTCCAGTTTCCACCTTGTGGAACATATTTAATTCTATCTATTACAATTTGTTTATGTTTCGATGGCTTATGATTATTTATACAATCATTAGAACTATCATAGTAATAATCTTGAAGAGGAGTACGTTTTATATTTTTTAATGTATTTATATTAGAACCATTTTCTAATTCTTCAAGGTCTGCGATAGCATCATGAACAGTTGTATTGCTAAAAATAGGCTTCATCTTGTCAAAATTAAATGAAATATTATATTCTTTACTAATTCCAACAAAGAAACAACGGCGTCTGCATTGTGGAACGCCATAGTCCTCAGACTTTAAAATTCTAGATTCAACATTATAACCTAATTCATCTGTTATTCTTAAAATACTTTCTTTAGCAAATCCGTTGTTTTTAGTAAGTATTTGAGGCACATTTTCAATTAAGAATGCTTTTGGTTTAATAATTCTAATAAATCTAATATATTCAAAAAAAAGTTTATTTCTAGGATCATCTTCTAATTTTTGTTGTCTGTTTCCATTACTGAATCCTTGACAAGGCGGCCCCCCAATTATTACATCAATTTTATTTTTTAAATTCTGAATTTCATCATCTGTTACCTGTGAGATGTCACCTTGATATTCAAATAGCGCTTTTCCATCTTTATTAAAATTGTAATTATGCGTTTTTATTGCAGCTTCATCAAATTCTACACCACCAACTATTTCAAAACCGGCGTTTTTAAATCCTAAACTTAACCCACCAGCTCCACAAAATAGATCTAAACCTTATAGGTCACTGTTATCACTCCTCAATACTTGTAAAAACATAAAATCATAGCTATTATATCATAATATTCCGCTTTACTACAAATTAAAAATGATATTTGATAATGATAAAAATTAAAAGAAAAATAGAAATAAATGACGTATATATTAGTGAAGGGATATACTATTGATTGTAGTAATATGCGATAAAGATAAGAGGTTAATATATATGTTGATGGAAATCTATTTAAGTGAAGAAAAGGAAAAAAGAATAATATTGATTTAAATGAATGTTATCAAAAGATAGATAAGTATTTTAAATCACGTGGTGTAGAAATTGTATCAAAAGGTATCTATAAAGGTGTTAGAAAAGATTTTGATACTTTTGTAATTGCTCAAGGGCAATTAGCTCAAACAAAGTGGTTTTTAAAAGTAGTAGATCAATGGTATATAAGTTATTTTGGTGATACACCTGATAGCCCAGAATATAGAGAAGACGCTTTAAGATGTTATTATGAAGTAGAAAAACGTAATAATGGATTCTTTAGAAAGTAAAAAGGCTATTAATTTCCATTGACAAGTAATATATTGTTAATTAAAATGAAAATGCATAGAAAAATATATGAAATATATTTTGTAAGGACCGCGTAGGAAACATGGTCCTATTTTTTGCAATAATAAAAACCTCTAGTTTATCACTAAAGGAATTCTGCTGTATTTAATAATTGATTCTAAAATAATCCAGATAAGCTTTATATCTATCTTGAGAAGTAAGACAAGTATCTACTAAATAACCTCTTTCATTATTCCATTCCTTTAATCCTCGATAGTAGAACATTTTTAAATTATCTTCGATAATGAATGGTACAATATTGTATTTTAAACATTCTTTAAACATAATTAATCTACCAATTCTACCATTACCATCTTGAAAAGGATGCATTCTTTCAAATTGTACATGGAAATCTAAAATATCTTCGAATGTCTTTTCTTTTTTTGAATTATATTCTTTTAATAAATCTTTCATTAAATGATCAACTTCTTCAGGAAGAGGTGTTTTCATATTTCCAACTTCATTTGGAATTTTTGTAATCTCCCACGGCAAACCAATCTTTCTTAGAATCACTTGTTCCACTTTTTAATATAAAATGTAATTCTTTAATAAACTTTTCATTTAGTTCTGTTTTACATGATCAATAATCATATCAATACAACGGAAGTGATTTGTTGTTTCAATAATGTCATCAACATTGACAACTTCATTTTCTATATCTATTGTATTTGTTTCAAAAATAAAGCGAGTTTGATCATGAGTTAAACGACTACCTTCCATATGATTTGAGTTATAAGTTAAATCAATTTGTGTTTTATGATAAATACCACCAGAGTATTTACTTACTTTTTCTTCTTGTAAAATAGCAAGTAATGTTTTAGGCTTTTCTTTTCTTTTATTCATACGTTCCGGTTTTTTTGCATTTTCCGGGATATTCCAAGTTTTACCGGTAAGAAAAGCACCTTCTATACGACCCTTAGAACAATAATTTCTTACACTGCGTTCTGATATATTCCATTTTTTTGCGACATCTGCAACTGAAAGATAATTCATTTTATATCTCCTTCTATATCAAATATGTGTATTTTTATATAGTATATCATATTATCGGCAAAAAACATAAATTTATACGTTGTTAAAATGTATAGTTTTTGCGATAACGGCAATAAAAAGCCTCTAGTTTATCACTAAAGGGCTGTTATTATTTTTTGATCATAATAAATTGATAAGGTTTTTAAAGTTGTTGGGTTGTAGTTGTTGTAGTTATCTAATAAGATATTTCCTTGGATATCAGGAATTGATTGTTCAGTGTTTGTAAAGTTACATAAACAAATAATTTCTTGTCCTTGATAAGTACGTTTATAACCAATAACATCATCTACAGTATTTACTTCTTCAAAATCACCATAAACAAGAATATCTTCTTGTTTTCTAATAGAAATCATTTTTTTATAGAAGCTATAGATTGAATTTGGATCATTGAATTGACTTTTAACATTGATTTTATCTTGACTTCCTGTCATTTTTAACCATGGTTCATGATCACTGAATCCTGCGTATTTACTGTTATCCCATTGCATTGGAGTTCTGGTATTATCTCTACTTCTAAGGTTAAGGAAATGCATGGCTTCTTCTTTCGTAAAGCCTTCTTCTAAAGCTCTTTGATATTGTCCATGACTTCCAATATCATCAAATTCACTAATGTCTTTTCTTTCAAAGTTTTCCATACCGATTTCTTCACCTTGATAGATAAATGGTGTTCCTCTTAAATTAAAGAACATACCAGCAAGCATTGTTTGAGAATAATAATTATGATTTTTCTTATCTAACACAAATTTATCGATTGCTCTAGGTTGATCATGATTTTCTAAGAAACTCGCAATCCATCCAAGTTTTTGTACTTCTCTTTGACTTGTAAATAAGAGTTCTTTAAATTGTTTAGTTGTCCAATCATTTCTTTTAAACCATTCTTCATCTTCACTAATATCAAAATTACAATAATTAAAATCAAACATCATTGAAAAACATCCTTCTTCACCAATAAAAATACCTAAATCCTTATATTGAACTCCAACAGCTTCAGCGACTGTCATACAATTATGTTTTTCAAATGTTTCTTTCTTTAATTCATCAAAGAATACTTCAATTCCTGGTTGATTTCTAGAATAAGCAAAACAAGCACTTAAACCATCTTGTCCATCAACAGGACCATCTAAATATCTTTGATCCTTTTTAATAAAGTTAATTGCATCAACTCTAAATCCTGCAATTCCTTTATCTAACCACCAATTAATCATTTTATAAAGTTCTTGTCTTAAAGTTGGATTTTCCCAATTTAAATCAGGTTGTTTTTTAGAAAAAGCATGGAAATAATATTCATCTCTTCCTTCAACTTTTTGCCATACTGAACCTCCAAAAACAGATCTCCAGTTATTTGGTTCTTTACCATCTTTAGAGGATTTAAAGATATAATAATCATGATAAGGACTATTTGGATCTTTTAGTGCTTCTTGAAACCAAGCATGTTCATCTGAACTATGATTGATAACGAGATCCATAATAATCTTAATTCCTTTATTTTTAGCTTTTTCAATCAATTCTTCTAAATCAGCCATTGTTCCAAATTCAGGATTAATATCATAATAATCAGAAATATCATAACCATTATCATCCATAGGTGATTTATAAATAGGACATAACCATAACAAAGTCACTCCTAAATCCTTTAAATAATCAAGCTTTTCAATAATCCCTCTTAAATCACCAATTCCATCTCCATTAGAGTCCTTAAAACTTTTAGGATAAATTTGATAAGCTATCTCTTTCTTCCACCATTCATTACTCATTTTCTTTTTTCTCCTTTAAAATATATAATTTAGAATAATAATCTCCAATACCATCCTTATTCTCACCACAAGAACTATCACTTATAATAAGTCCCACATTCATCAATTCATCTCCATATAAATCTAAATCATTAACATGATACACCTTATCTTCATCTAAACCTAATAAAGGTAAACGACGATATCCAACATTAACTTCTTGTAAAGGTCGATAATAACCAACAATTGCTTGTGTTTTATCATGAGAGACAACCATCCAGGCTGTTTCGTTTGATGTAAATGGACTTTTTAAACGATAAAATGTTCCAAATTGAAATAAAGAACGATATTGTTTCATAAAACTAATTTGTTTTTTAATAATTTCTTTTTCTTCAAAGGTTAATTGATTAACATCTAATTCATAACCAAAAGTACCAAAATAAGCTACATTAGCACGGGTTTCAAGTGGTGTATTTCTAAATGTTTGATGATTAGGAATTGCTGAAACATGTGATCCCATTGAAGAAAGTGGGTAAACAAGAGAAGTTCCATATTGAATCTTTAATCTTTCTATTGCATCGGTATCATCACTGGTCCAACATTGAGGGGCATAATAAAGCATTCCTGGATCAAAGCGTGCTCCTCCACTTGCACAGGATTCAAAGAGTATATCAGGGTATTTCGTTGTTAGAACATCGTATAAATGATAAACACCTAGGATATATTCATGCATGACTCTTCCTTGTGATGAAACATCATGAGTGCTTGAATAGACTTCTGACATACAACGATTCATGTCCCATTTAATATATGAAATATAGGAATCATCAATCACATTCATCATTGCCTGGGCAATATATTCAACAACTTCAGGATTAGAAAAATCTAAAATATATTGATTTCTTCCATGACAACTCTTTCTATGAGGAGTTTTTAATATCCATTCAGGATGATTTCTATATAAGTTAGAATCTTCATTGACCATCTCTGGTTCAAACCATAATCCAAATTTTAAACCTAAATCATGAATTCTCTTTGATAGACCATGAATTCCATGAGGCAATTTATCTAAATTAGGGAACCAATCTCCTAATCCTTGATGATCATTATTTCTATTACCAAACCAACCATCATCTAATACAAATAACTCAATTCCTAATTCTTTTGCTGTATTAGCCATTGAAACAATCTTATCTTCATTAAAATCAAAATAAGTTCCTTCCCAATTATTCACCAAAATAGGTCTTACTTGATCTCGATACTTCCCTCTAGCAAGTCTTTTTTGATAAGTTGATGATATGTTTGTGACATCTTATTCAGTCCTTGATTACTATAAACCATTACAACTTCAGGACTTTGAAAAGAATCTAAATGATTTAATAGATATTCAAAACAATGAGGATGAATTCCCATAGATACACGTGAGACATGATAATTATCGACTTCTACTTGGGCCAAAAAGTTACCACTATAAACCAAACTAAAACCTAAAACTTCACCACTTGTTTCTTTACAATTTTCTCTTTTTAAAGCAATAAAAGGATTAAATTGATGAGAAGAACAGCCTCTTAAAGAATAAATACTTTGAATACCTTCAGTAAGTTTTCTTGTTTTAATAGAACGTTCTCTTGCCCATGATCCTGTAAGTTCAATCATTTCATAATCTTGATCAGGTAAGTCTAAAGACATAGACATCATTTGATTAAGTCTTAATTTTTGTTTTCCTTCATTAATAATAAAAGCATTTCTTGTAATAACAGGTAAATCATGATAAATGGTATAACTTAACTGTAATTTTGTATCAATAACATCATCATATAGGGTAATGATCAATGTTTGTGCTTCATCTTCTTTTTCTACATAAGTTGCAGGTAAATGATCTAATTGAGGTTTACCTTGAATTATTTGATGATTTACATATTCAAAGTTTAAAATATGACTGCCATTTTCTTGGGTGATATCGATTGCTGGATGACGTAAATCACCAGAACCATAAACAGGATATTCTTGTTTAATATGTTCTAATGAAAAAGTGAGATCACCTTCATAGCTACAAGATGACATTGGTCGAGGACTTGTTTCAAAAAGATGATCAAAGTTATCTCGATCATGAATTCTTTTTCCATAATAGAGTTGACCTAATTGATTGTTTTTTAAGATTTTAAAGATATAACTGATTTGATCATTATATAAATGAAAAGTTTTACTTTCTTCATGAAATTGAATCATAAATTTCTCCTACTCACTAAATAAAATTTTTAAAACATCTTCTAATCCATCATCTACAATAGATTTACAAACAATATTTGCTTTAGCTTTTAATAAATCACAGGCATTTCCCATAGCAACCCCTACACGACAAAATTCAATCATTTCTAAATCATTTTCTCCATCTCCAAAAGCATAAGTTACTTCTTGATCTAAATGATAATAATCTAAGATTTTTTGAATACCGGTTGCTTTTGAAATTGTTGGTGAATAAAATTCAAAAGCATTATCACTGCCATGTTCATCAAAATTAATAACATAACCAAAATCATTTTGGATATACTTTTCTATTTTTTCACGATCTTTATTTGTGACATTTGCTTCTATTTTAATCGCTCTTTTTAATACCTCATTACGATCAAACTTTGTTGTAAATAGATCTTTAAAATGTCCATTTTGAACAAAGAAGTTATAAAGTTCTTTATAAGAAGGATCAATGTATAAATGATTCGCTGTCGCAATCATATAATCACAATGAAGTTCTTCTAACATATTTGCTGTCTTTAAACATAACTCATAATCCATTCTATTTTCATAAATAGATTTTCCATCAATTTCTACATAACCACCATTATTTAAAACATAACCATCAAAAGTACCATCCACCACTTGATCTAACATGGCTTTGGGTCTTCCACTACAAATAAAGAGTTTATGTCCTTGTTCCTTTAATCTTTTTAGTTCTTTTTGTACACCTTGAGGAATTTCTTGAATACCACCATAAGACCATATTAATGTTCCATCAATATCAAAAAATAATACCTTTTGTTTCATAACGTTCTCCTTTCATTAATTATATCACAAAGTAATAATCAATATTTTCAAGAAAAGAAAATAGACAAATACGTAAGAAAGTACGTATGAAAAGGAGAAGTTAGAAATGAGTTATCAACCACTTTATACCATCACAAATCAAATATTAGCCTATGTATCTTCTATTTCTGAAAAAATAGGAAACATTTCAGCTACGCATAATTTAGAATCAAAGACCCATTTACGAAGAAATAACCGTATTAGATCAATTCATTCGTCTTTAAAAATAGAAGCTAATTCTTTGTCTTTAGGACAAGTAAGAGATGTTATAAATGGTAAAATTGTTTAGGTAAACAAAAAGAAATTCAAGAAGTAAAGAATGCTTTTGATGCTTATGAAAGAATAAAGGAAATAGATCCTTATGATATTGAAGAATTAAAAAAGTCTCATGGTATTATGACAAAATATGTTGTTGATATATCAGGTGAATTCCGTAATAGTGATGAAGGGGTTTTTGATGATCGAGGACGTTGTATTTTTATTGCGCCACCCCCATATCTTGTTCCTTCACTTATGGATGACTTATTTAATTGGATGCAAGATGAAAAAGATAATACGCATCCTTTAATATTAAGTTGTATATTTCATTATGAATTTGTTTTTATTCATCCCTTTTGTGATGGAAATGGAAGAATTGCAAGATTATGGCATACAACACTATTATCTAAATGGAAACCAATCTTTGAATATATTCCACTTGAAAGTCAAATAGAAAAATTTCAAGATGATTACTATAGTGTAATAGCTAAGTGTCATGTATTAGGAGAATCAACTTTATTTATTGAATTTATGTTAAGTCAAATAGATAAATTTTAGATGATATTTCTAAACAAGTTAATGAAGATATTGAACAAATAGATCCTAATATAAAAAAATTACTAGATGTTATGGAAGATGATGTTTCCTATTCTAGTAATGAGCTTATGCAAAAACTTAATTTAAAAGCAAAAGAAGGATTTAGAAGAAACTATCTTCGTCCTGCGATAGATCAAAATTTGATTTATATGACAATACCGGATAAACCAAAAAGTAAAAATCAACGTTATATCAAAGTATAGTAAAAAAAGGAATCTTGCGATTCCTTTTGAATTAATCATCTAAATAGAAGATCCATTTGTAGCAATCACTTCTTTATACCAATCATATGATTTCTTTTTAGAACGTTTATAAGTACCATTACCATAATCATCAACATCTACATAAATAAATCCATATCTCTTAGACATTTGATTAGTTGAATTAGATAATAAATCAATTGGTGCCCAAGTTGTATAACCCATTAATTCAACACCATCTTCTTCAATAGCTTTATACATTTGTCTAATATGTTCTCTTAAATAATCAATACGATAATCATCATTAATAGAACCATCAGCTTCTACAGTATCTTTAGCACCTAAACCATTTTCAACAATAAATAATGGTTTTCTATAACGATCATATAAATCTACACAAGAAATTCTTAAACCGATAGGGTCAATTTGCCATCCCCAATCAGAACTAGGAATATGAGGGTTTTTAATAGCTGTAACAGTATTACCTGCACTCATTTCTAATCCTTTAGTATCCGCAGCAACACAACTTGATGAATAATAACTAAATGAAATAAAATCAACAGGATATTTTTTCATGATTTCTAGATCTTCATCAGTCATTTTAATATTGAATCCTTTATTTTTATACATTTGTAATAAGTATTTAGGATATTCACCATGAACTTGAGTATCACTATAACAATAGATTTGTCTCATTCTTTGTTGTTGTTCTAATACGTCTTCTGGTTTACATGTATATGGATAATAAGTTAATTTAGTAAGCATACATCCTACTTTAGCGTCAGGAATATTTTCATGTGTAATTTTTACCGCTAAAGCACTTGCCACAAATTGATGATGCATTGCTTGATATTCAACTTCTTCAAATTCTTCAGGTTTGAATCTTGATTCAATAAGTCCACCTGTCATAAATGGATGTCTAATGATTGAATCAATTTCATTAAATGTAAGCCATAATTTTACTTTATCTTTATATCTTTTAGTAATAACATCAACATAACGTGTAAAGAATTCAATGGAACGACGATCATACCAACCATTATAGTCCATACAGAATGCTAGTGGTGGTTCATAATGGGACATAGTAACTAATGGTTGCATCCCATATTTTAAACATTCATCAAAGACATCATCATAGAATTTTAAACCTTCTTCATTTGGTTCTAATTCATCCCTCTAGGGAAAATACGAGACCAAGCGATAGACATTCTATAAACTTTAAATCCCATACCTGCAAGTAATGCAATATCTTCTTTATAATGATGATAAAAATCAATCCCATGACGTTTAGGATAGTAAACTTCATCATCTGTACTTAAAGCTTTTTCAATCATTTCATCAGAAATATCACATAAACCATGTGTATTTAATAAATCTTTCATAGATTTAGGATCAGTGAATAATTGTACATCACTACAACTTACACCTTTTCCGCCTTCTTTCCAACCACCTTCATATTGGTTAGCGGCAGTAGCACCACCCCATAAAAAACCTTCTGGAAATTGTTTCATATTATGTTCTCCTCTTTTTATCTTATTTTCCTAATTTTATTATATCTAAATTACTTTTTATTTGTTTTATTTTTTCAAAATATAAAAAGATATAAATTCTACTTATAAGAGGTGTTGTTTTCTATTTAAAATGATATGATTTGATAAAGGAAGTGGTTATATGGATCTTATTAAAATTGGTAAATATATAGCAGCTAAAAGAAAAGTATTAGGTTTGACTCAAAAACAACTTGCAGAAAAATTAAATATGTCTGATAAATCTGTATCTAAATGGGAAAGAGGCATTTGTTTACCAGATGTAACAGTCTATCTTGAATTATGTAAAATATTAGGAATAAGTATTAATGAGTTTCTGGCTGGCGAAGATATACCTAAAGAAACAATTGAACAAAAAGCAGAAGAAAATATTATTCAGATTACAAAAGATAATAAAAACAAACAAAAGTATCTAAAGAAAATTATAAGATTATTAATAGTTATGCTTGTTGTTTTCATATTTATTACAAGCATATTTATCTACAAAAAATTAACACAACCACAAAACTATATAGAACCTTATTTAGAAAAAAGCACAGAAATGCAAACAGCAAATATGCTTTCTAATCATCCAGGGGATATTTTGTTATTTCATTATAATTCAAAAAAAGATTTTGATTCATTAACTATGTATTTAACCCAATATCAAAAAGGTAAAAAATATCTCATAAAGAAGTTTGTGAATTTTATATAAATCCTTCACAAGGTGCTAAGAAAGGTAATATTGCTCTTACAATCAATCAAGAAACGTCATCTATGAAAATCATTGTTGCTTATGATGGTGGTTATTATTCGGCTGAGCAAATTTCTTTTTTGGAAAATATTAAAGATTTTGATGCATGGTCAATAGAAAAGATTGAAGAAAAAACACTTATTAGATATGGTAAGGAACAAATGTTAGCAGCTTTATTTTATGGAAAAGAGGGTGTTTCAACAATTCCAATAGAAGAATTAGAAAAGAAAGATACAAAGTTAAAAAATGATTATATGTGTATTCTATCATTTAAATTTAAATAAGGAATTACTATGGAAAAGATAAAAATAAACAAAATAAGATGTAAAAGATGTGGAGATATAATTGAAAGTAAAACAGCACATGACTTTAAGTTTTGTAAGTGTGGTGCCGTTGCAGTAGATGGAGGAAAAGAGTATTTAAGAAGATGTTTTATTAATACAGAAGATGATTATGAAGAATTATCAGAATATGAAAAAACGCCATCCTAAGATGACGTTTTTTAAAAATCAAATTTATTCTTTTTCTTCATAACAATAAAGACAGTTATACAAATAAGAGCAGATAAAATAGAACCAAGAGCGGGTGTAAGTCCCATTGGTAGTAATGTTTCAGGGAAAAGTTTAGAAGTAATATAAGCTCCTGGAACTCTTATAAGGGCTATGGAAATTACATTATGAATAAAGGAAATAATGGAATAACCATAAGCTGTAAAGAATCCACTAAAACAAAAATGAATAGAAGCAAAGACACAATCTAAAACATATCCTTTTAAATATTGACTACCATACACAATAACTGCAGCTTCACTTGTAAATAACGAAAGAATTTCCTTGGAAATAAATTGACAAGTAATCGCAAAGAAAATACCAAAACCTAAAGCAATAAAACATCCATAGCGTAAAGTTTGTCTTGCTCTTTGATGTTGTTTTGTTCCAACACATTGTGCACAGATTGCCGAAATAGCAGATAACATACTTGATGGTACTAAGAATAAAAAGCTAATGATTTTTTCTACAACACCAACTGCTGCGGCAATATCAACGCCACGGCTATTGGCAATAATCGTAATAATGATAAATGAAATTTGAATCAAACCATCTTGCATAGAAATAGGAAAACCAATTTTAAAGATATCTTTAATAATCTTTTTATGTAATTTAAAATGGTGTCTATGGATGACAATCAATTTTCTTTTAATAATTGCAAATAAAGCAACAATCACACTAATAAGTTGTGAAATCACTGTCCCAAATGCTGCTCCAACGGCATGCATATTGAAATAACCAATGAAAATAAAATCTAACACGATATTAAAAAAACAAGCAACTGCCACAAAATACATAGGACTTTTAGAATCCCCTAATCCTCTAAAAATAGAACTAATAATATTGTAAGCAGTAATAAAAGGAATACCGATAAAACATATTTTTAAATAAATCGATGTTTCTTGAATCGCTTCTACAGGTGTAGACATAATAGAAACAATCGGATTAATAAAGAATAATAAAATCAAAGTAACAACCAGAGATAAAATCATAAAGATAATGATTGTATTTCCTACAGTCATCCTTTTTTCTTCTTCTTTTCTTTCACCAACATAACGACCAATCATGACCGTTGAACCCATTGCAATTCCTACAAGCATAACAGTAATCATATGCATGACCTGACTTCCAATAGAAACCCCTGATAAAGAAGCGGCTCCATTGTATTGACCGACAATAAATAAATCAGCCATGCCATAGAATGTTTGTAAGAAATTAGCAAGTAAAAATGGTAATGAGAAAGTAATAATATTTTTTAAGGCACTGCCTTTTGTTAAATCTTTTTGCATAACATCAACTCCTTGCTTTGTATTATATAGGATAAATGTTAAAAGATAAAACGAAATGCTTAATCTAGCACTTTTTTTCATGGATATGTTGTAATAATAGATTTAAGTTCTCTGATTTATTTTTTTTTAAATAAACAAGATCTATTTTTTCAAGATCAGCAAAGTATTTACTAATATCCTCTAAATAGAACTGATCTCTGTTTTCTACTTCTTTTGTAGGAAGGATTGAAAAACCTCTAGATAGATTAAGTAAAAGAAGTTGTTTAGGAAATTCTTTAACGTATTCTACTTTATTAAAAGTTGTATGATAAATTTTATAAAGTTCATCTTTACATAATTGATGATAGTTTTGATCTGTTGCTTTTGTAATATAGGGAACAGATTGAATGACCTTTTCTATTGTATGATATTTATGGATAAGTTCTTTTGAACAAACAAGAGAAACGTTTTCTTTAGATAAGGTTGTTGTTTCAATTGGATTGTTTTTGTAGAAAGAGAGCATACTTGGAGAAATTAACGCATCGAGTTGATGCACTTTTAGGCCTTCCATCAATCATTTTCTTCAAGATAAGAATAAGAAATAGAAAGATGTGGGTATTTCTTTTCAAAGCTTTCAAGAATTTCAAAGTCTGTAAAATCTGTTGTTTTCATGCCTATATGTAAAGTATTCGTTTGTTGAATATTTTGACATAAAGTTTGATAAGAAGCATAAATGTTTTTCATTCCTTCATAGAACTGTTTTCCTTGTTTAGTAAGAGTTAATGTTCTATGTTCTCTTATAAATAGCTGTGTTTGGAGTTCTTGTTCTAAGACAGCAATATTTAGACATGGTTGTTTGTCCAATATGACAAGCGTTAGCTGCTTGCGTAAAGTTTTTATATTCAACAGCTTTAAAGAAATAATGTATTCTATTTAGATCCATATTATCACCTCTTTCATTATAACAAAAAAAGGAGCAATGAAGCTCCTTTGCTCAATATTTATTTACGTTTGAATAATGATTTTAAACCACGAGAGATTACTTGAAAGAAACTAAGAGAACGAACCATATTATTTGGATCAACATAATTTCTAACAGCTCTTAATGTCTTTTTATTATCTCTTGTCGAAAAGATAAAGTTTCCGTTGTTTTTCGTAACAACTGCAAAACGAGGAATCCATTTTCCTTTAAACATGACACTTGCCATGATTTCTGTTACTTCAGACCAAGGAATTTGAATATAATCATTGACGTTTTTATCATTGTAATATTCAAAAGCTTCATCCCCGACTAACACTTTACCATAGTTTGCCATTCCTAAATAAGAAGTAGCATTAATTGTTAAATCGACTTTTTTATTTAATGATTGTACCATATATTCCCTCCATAAATATTGAACTTTTTAAATTACATAATTCCAGCTAAACGAGCTAAGATACCAACGATAAATAATGCAACGATAATAACGATTGGTGAAACTTTTTTCTTTAATAACCAGCAGCAAAGTAATGTAAGTAATAATGCTGCAAGACCAGGAATTAATTGATCTAAGTTTTGTTGTAAGTAGTAACTTTAATTTTATCTAATCCAGTAGCTCCAAGGGAAGCATATTGAGATAAAGCTGATTTAATACCTTCAGCTCCACCTTTGATTTGACTCCAATCAATATAAGCACCTTTAGATTGAGTAACTCTAGAAACAACAGGAGTAAATGAAATACTTACCCAACGTTGAACTAAAGAACCGATAATGAACATACCTAAAATAGAAGCACCTTGAGTAATTTTACCTAATAAACCACCAGATAAATCTTGTGCGATAGAAGTACCAACTTTATATCCAAATTCTTGAGTATACCAAATAAATGCCATACGGATAATATTCCAAGCAAAGAAGAATAATAATGGACCAACAATACTTCCACCTAAAGCAAGAGAAGCACCTAAAGCACCTAAGATTGGTCTTAAAGTGAACCAGAATACTGGATCTCCAACCCCTGCAAGAGGTCCCATCATACCAACTTTAACCCCTTGAATAGCTTGATCATTGATTTCAGAACCATTAGCTCTTTCTTCTTCTAAGGCTAATGTAACACCCATAACTGGAGCTGAAACATAAGGATGTGTATTATAGAATTCTAGATGTCTTTTTAAAGCATCTGCTCTATCTTGTGGATCTTTGTATAATTTTTTGATAGCTGGGATAATTGAATAACACCAACCACCATTTTGCATACGTTCATAGTTCCATGATCCTTGAAGGAACTGATGACGCCAAGCAACTGATAAACGATCTTTTTTACTTAATTGAATTTTTTCTGCCATATTTCTTTCCTCCTTCAAGATTAATAGTCATTTAAAATATCACCTAATGGATCACCAGAACCAGTAGAACCACCATTACCAGAACCACCGTTTTCTTTTAATCCTAAGTAAATTAAAGCAATAGAAACACCTAAAGCACCTAAAGCGATTAATGTTAATTGGCTTAATGCAGCTAATACGAAACCGATAGCAAAGAATGGCCAAGTTTCTTTAGTTGACATCATATTAATAACCATTGCATAACCTACAGCGGCAACCATTCCACCACCAACAGTCATACCACCTGATAACCAAGCAGGCATTTGATTTAAAACATTAGTTACTGCTTCAGCAGGAACAACACATAATGCAGCAGCAGGAATTGCAATTCTGACACCTTGTAATAAGATACCTAAAATTTGATAGATTTCAATTTTACGGTAATCACCTTTTTCAGCAGCACCATCATTAAGTGAACTAATGGGATAGCGATTGTACGACAGATCATAGTTAAGAATAAACCAGCTACTGATAAAGGTACAGCAACAGCGATTGAAGTAGAGATAGCTGTTTGTGTATTAACAGTACCACCATTTAAACCTAAAACCATGATAATTGCAGAAGCAACAGAAGCTAAAGCAGCATCTGGAGCAACAGCAGCACCAACGTTGCCCATCCTAAGGCAATCATTTGTAAAGAACCACCTAAGACAATACCTTCACTTAGATGTCCTGAAACTAAACCAATTAAAGTACACGCTACTAGTGGTTGATGGAATTGGAATTCATCTAAAATCCCTTCCATACCTGCTAATAATGCTACTAAAATAATTAACATAATAGTAATTGCAGACATTAAATTTTCCCCCTATTTCATATTTTGAAGTTCAGTCTTTGCTTTTTTAAGAAGACTGTCCATATTTTCTTTAGAATCAGCAGGTACTTTACGAACATCGAAAGTAACACCCATTTCTTTTAATTTTTCTAAAGTTTCAACATCTTTTTGATCCATAGCAATGGCTTTATTAACAACTACTTTACCAACTGAGTGAGCCATAGAACCAATATTTAATTCTTTAATATCAACTCCACCTTCAATAGCTCTTAAAGCATCTTGAGGAGTTTCAAATAACAATAAAGCTTTAGTAGCACCAAAACGAGGATCTTTAGCGACTTCAATCATCTTTTTGACTGGTACAACATTTGCTTTAACACCTGGTGGTGCAGCTTGTTCAATCATTTGTTTACGTAATGCATCTTGAGATACTGCATCAGATACAACAATGATACGTGTTGGTTGAGTTGATTTTGTCCAAGTAGTAGCTACTTGACCATGTAATAAACGTGTATCAACACGAGCTAAGACATATTTAATATGTCCATCTCCAAGAACAGTTCCTTCAGGAATAGCCCCAGCAGGTGCTGGGTTTTCAGCTTTTACTGCTTCTTCCTTTTTAGGTTCTAATTCTTCTGGACGAATGTTAACTCCGTCTCTACAACTTCACAGATATGAGTTGCGATTTCATGTGCGCTGTCAGTAGACATACGCATTGCATATGCTTCAATAAGCATTGGTAAATTTAACCCAGTAACGATAGCCCAATGATCTTCATGACCGTTAAGTAATAAGTTAGCTTGATTAAATGGAGTTCCACTCCATAAATCAACTAAGAAAAGAACTTCGTCTTGATTTTCAAAAGTGGAAATAGCTTCTTCCATTTTTGCTCTTAAATCATCAGGACCTTCACTTGGTTGTAAAGTCACAGCTTTTACATCTTTTTGTTCACCGAAAATCATAGAACCAGATTGTAAAATTCCATTAGCGAATTCACCATGACTTGCAAGAATAATTCCTACCATATTTTTCCTCCCTCTCTTTAATTAACATTGAATAACAAAAAGTAGCCAACTATTTAAAAGAAGATACAATAAAGCTATTGCTCTTTTTTAAAATAGTTAATGCCTACTTAAAGTTACACACTATTGAATATTCAATTTAATTACAGTGATATACTAACATCAAAAAATGTAAGCGTCAATCATTTTTTACATTTTTTATGTTCTTTCATTATTTTTTATCATACAAAAAATAATGAAAAGAATAAAATATAATATAAAACAATCACAATTTATCAATAAATAAAAAAGGAGTGACCCCTAATTTTGAAATGCACTTGATAAAATTCTTTCCAAATGTAAAGCAAGATAACCAACTTCTGATTCTGGTAATTCTTTGTGAAGTACTTTTGATAAATTATCACACATTCTTATTGCTTGTTCATAAGCAAAAGGAAATTTATTTTTTGTAAATTCACTAATATCCATTTGCAATTGTTCATTAGTATTTAAACGAATGATTAGGAATTTAATATGATTCATTAAACGGGCATAAGAAATTGATTCAACATCAATTTTCATATTTAAATCGGTTTGTAATTTAATAATACTTTCATGAACAACACGTGCTGCTTCCATGGATTCCCCTACTTTATTAGAAGAAATTGCTGAGTGAATATGTAGAGTAATAAAACCTACTTCATCATTATTGATTTCTTTATTGATAAAGCTTTTTATGATTTCTTTTGATTTTAAAGCAACTTCATATTCATCGGGGAATAAAAGTCTAATATCATAAGTAAAGGGATTTGTAGGCATGATGTTTTCATCCATACGTTTAATCGCAAAATAAATATGATCAGCCAGTGGAATTAAAATATCATGATTGACTTGTTCAAATTTATTTGTTGCTTCTTTAATGATTTCAGCTGCGATTTCAAGATAAACAGGATTGATATAATCAATGACTTTCTTTTGTTTATCTTTCGCTTGATAGTTCTTTTGCATCATGTATTTCTTGGCGTGAGGTGGAATTTCAAAATGTTCATTTACTTTTTTACCAAAACCAATTCCTTTTGCCATAACTATTATTTCATTATCATCTTCTTTAGCTAGAATGGTATTATTATTTAATACTTTTAAGACTTGATACATTTTGTTCACCTCTTTATTTTTAAAATCGTTTCTCCACTTTTTTTATGACCATAGTTCTTTACTAAAGGTCCTTGACCTTTAGTAATAACCATTAAAAGACAATCATCGATGGCATTTTCTTCAATATAATTCAAATCTGCATTCCATAACAGATCTCCTTTTTTAACCTTCTGATTCATTTTAACAAGAAGTTCAAACCCTTGTCCATTTAATTTTACAGTATTAATACCAAAATGAATCAATATTTCCATACCATTTTCTAATTCAATCCCTAAAGCATGTTTTGTAGGATAAATCATAGAAATCGTTCCATCACAAGGAGCAACAACCAAACCATGTATTGGACGAATCATGAGACCATCTCCTAACAACTTATGAGCAAAGATATCATCGCAGCAATCTTCAATAGGTAAAACCTCACCATCAACAATATTTCCTATTTCTACATCCGTTGTATGATAATCAATTGTTTTTTCTTCATCATAAGAAGCAGGAACGTTATTTAAATAATCATCAATCTTTGTTTTTAAAGAAGAAGCTTTTGGACCAAAGATGATTTGAATAGCATTTCCCTGTAATAAAACAGCAGCTGCCCCTGCTTGTTTTAAAGAACCTTCGCTTACAAGACTTGGATCTTGTAAAGAAGCACGTAATCGTGTAATACAACAATCAAGGTCACTAAAGTTATATCTTCCTCCTAGCCCTTTAATAATCATTTGTACTTGGGGATCAAGTAATGATTGATCAAAAGAGTAGTCTATTTTCTTTTTATTAAAGATTGTGAGTTTATTATTATCTTCTCTACCTGGTGTTTTTAAATTATATTTTTTAATTAAATAAGTAAAAGAAAAATAATAAAGGAAGAAATACATAATTCCAAATACTACAATAAAGATCCAACGTGTCTTACTATTGCCTTGTAAAACCCCAAAAACAAGAAAATCTATTAAACCACAAGAAAAAGTAAACCCAATCGTCACCTTTAAAACATGAGCTAAAACAAAAGCCGTACCCGCTAAAAAAACATCAACGACAAATAACATAGGAGCCACAAAAATAAAAGCAAATTCAATTGGTTCAGTAATTCCTGTAAGCATACTCGTAAGGGCGGCTGATAAAAAAAGACTTCTTACAACTTTTTTAGATTCATCTTTAGCACTGCGATACATCGCTAAAGCTGCTCCTGGTAAACCAAACATCATAATCATGTATTCACCGGAGAAATATTTAGTTGCTTCAACACTAAAGTGCTTTAAATTTGGATCGGCAAGTTGAGCAAAGAAAATATTTTGGGCACCATCAATTAAAACCCCATTGACTTCCAAAGTACCACCAATAGCTGTTTGATAAAAAGGCATATAGAAAACATGATGTAAGCCAAAAGGAACAAGCGCTCTTTTAACAATTCCATAAACAAAAGTTCCCCCATAGCCACTACTGGCAATCAATTGTCCAAATTTAAAAATTCTATCTTGGAAAGTAGGCCAAATATAAAACATCAAAAATCCTACAAAAATATAAACAATGGTAGAAATAATAGGAATAAATCTTTCTCCTTCAAAGAAAGATAAAAAATCAGGTAACTGAATTTGATAAAAGCGATTATGTAAATAACTCACACCTAAACCAACAATAATTCCTCCAAATACCCCCATTTGTAAGGATACTTGCCCACATACATTTGTAAGGTTCCTTCAACAACTTTTTTAACAATCTCATTTCCTTTAATAACTCCATCAAAAATAAGCAAACTATGAATCGTTGAATGCATCACAAAAAAAGCAATTATAGAAGATAACACTGCTACTTCTTTTGATTTCTTTGCCATTCCTAAAGCAACAGATGCTGCAAAAATCAAAGGCAGATTATCAAAAATTGTTTGCCCTACAGACATTAATAAAATCAATATATGATTTAAAGTTGTTCCTGTACCTAAAATACTCTCTAAACCAAGAGAAGCAATCGTTGCTTCGTTAGTAAGAGAACTCCCAACACCTAAAAACATTCCCGCAATTGGTAGTACAGCAATAGGTAACATAAAACTACGTCCTATTCTTTGTAAAACCCCAAAAATTTTCTTTTTTCATTTTCTTCCCTTTCATTTATAAAAAGTATAGAATTTTATACTTTAAAAACACAATTTTTCGCATTTAGTGTATCATAAAATAATCTATATGTACATTTGTATAGATGAGTTAGATTATAGATATCTTTAATGGGTAAGGTATTGTATAATATTTATATATAACTAAATTCAAGGGAGGAAAAGCATATGGAAAAGAAAAGATTGTTGAGTAAAGATGAAGTCTATTTTTTAGTATTTTTTTCTAATTTCTTTTATTGGATCAATCATATTGTCTAATAGGTATCACTTTGATTCAATACGTTCATTTTTTATATTTGCTGGAGAGGATCCCTTTCCATTTACTTTGTTTTTCATAGTGTTCTTTTGTTGTCTTTATTATCTTTTTAAAATTTTGATAAAAAAATACCCACTAAGAAATTTTATTAAGAGTAATGATGTCTAACATCAAAAAGGAGAGATATTATGGAAGAAATTAAACAACTTGTCTATAACTATGCTAAAGCAATACACACAAAAAAATGAAAAAGATTTTAAAGCATTATGGTCATCTAAAGAAAATACTTTGATTTCACTTACGAATCAATTTGATGGGATTGATTCTATTTATAATGATTTTTTAATAGGTGGTATTCAAAGACTTTATGAATCAATTGATTTAATTGTAGAAGGAATAGAAATACATCAAATAGATGATAATAAAGCTATTATTATCATTTAAATACTCATACTGAATGATATTAGAAGAGATACCAAAGAGCCTTATGGTATCCAAGGTTTAGAAACACAAATAGTTATTAAAGAAAACAATGAATGGAAACTTATGCATATTCATTATTCAAAGTAAAAGCTAGCGATTTGCTAGCTTATTTAAGTGCTTTTTAATTTTTAGTTTTTTATTTGATTTAATATATTTACAGTCAGCAATGATAATCATATCTTTATCAATCATATATCCAAACTCTATATTTTTTATAAAGAAATGGCGAATATTATCAGCACTTGCAATTATTGGATACATTTTAGGAAATTTTTTTTAAAGAAGATAGTATTTCTGCTATTTCTTTAGAAACAGATATTTTATTTTCTTTTAAAAATAGGAAGACACTCTGATCAATTAAGATTTTCAATCTTATAGTCCTTCTTTTTTTAATAAGTCAAGAAATTCATCTTCATTATATGCCTTTGATTTCCCTTCTTTTACAAGAGAAGCTTTATATTTTACTTTGTCTTCATATAGAATGTTTTCTTTTTCAACTTCTTTATTATAAATATCAATCATTAATTCTAAAGTTTTTGTTGGAATAAGAGATACACCATCCAACTAGGAAATACATTAATACTCATTTTGTTCATATTTAAGCTCCTCCGTTATTTTCATATATTTTATCATGCTTTTAAATAATATTCATTATTCAAAACATTCATTTAGATCTTTTTATTGTATTGGAGTTAATGTTCCACCATTAGATAAGGTAATAGTTTGTCCATTTAACCAACTATTAGCAGAAGCATCATAATAAATTGTATAACCATGATCTTCAATTAAAGATAAATCATTGTTTTCTAAAGTTAAAGTAGTAACATAACTATCCCCAGTAACGACCCATTTAGAAGAACTATCTAAAGATAAGTTAACTTCTTTAGCGTTGTTTTCACTATTGATTGTACTTGTAAGAGTTGAACCTTTTAAAATAAATGAAGCGGTAGAAATATTATCAACACTGATATTTCCATTTAATATTTGATTTGTCGCATTCAATGTTAAGTTTCCACCATTACTTCCTTGACTACCCCATTCACCATCATTTCCAGAAACAGTAACTAATTGATTACTTCCATAATTTAATTTTGTATTTTCTAAGTTAATCACTGCATCTGTATTCGTAATAAAAAACATAGGCGATGTTTCATAGATTTTTGATTTTTTGAAATGGTAAGTGTTGAATCAGTCGCGCTGAATGTTCCAGTTCCTTCACTAGCATCTCCAGACATACTTTGATAAATCATGACACCACAATTATCAATACCGTCATCCACACGACCTATACCATAACTTGTAAGTTTTGTGTTATTTAAAGTAATGCTGTTTTTACCTTCGATAACCGCACATGAAGAATTAGTTGCCATTCCTTTAGAATCAGAAACAGAAATTGTACCTGTTGAATAAACACAAGGTGAACCTTTTCCATTTGTATTTAAAATTGAATTTTTAACAGTAACGGTTCCTTCGCCACGATCAGTAGCAACGGCAGCACAGTGTTGACCACTTGTAGTAATAGTTACTTTATTAGCGTTAATAGTTCCACCATAAGTCGCATCTAAACCACGAGATGAATCTCCTGTTGTGGTAATTTTTGTATTACTTACATTGAGTGTTGCATTTTCTCCGGTAGAGAAAATAGCATTAGCACCTGTGGCACTTGTTTTAATTGTAGTATCTTTAATCGTTGCTTCACTTCCTTTTTGAACAAGGACAGCAGCATTTAAACCATAAAATTCACTGTTTTCAGTATTTGAAGAATCACCTGATTTAGAAATTGTTAAACCTGTTGCATTCAATGAACCGCCATCGTTTACAACAATGGCGGATTCATCTGAAGAAGTAGCTGATAATGTTTTATTTGATAATTCTTGACTATCAGAAATATCAACAACACCTTCAGTTGTTATTTGAGATGTATTGTTTGTTGCTGATGAATTATTGAATAATAAAGCATTGCTTGATAACACAAGAGCACAAACAAGTAAAATTGTTCCTACAACATTGGCAACAGCATAGATAGCTGTAGGTTTAGCTCCATAAAATGTTTCAACAAGTATTTTACTTCCGAACTTACTCATAATTAAATAAGTTATTGCAAGCATAAAAACTAAAACACTGATAGTAATAATGACAATTTGTAGAGCAGTTAATGATTGACTTGATGAAGTCATTTCTTGATTCATTTGACCAGGTTGATTGTTGTTTTGTTGATTTTTTCCTGGCATAGTTGGTTGACTATTATTTTGTCCTGGGGCACCTTGTTGATTATTAGGCGCTTGTCCATTAGAATTTTCATTTGTTTGATCATTTGAATCTTGGTTTTGTGAATTTGATTGATCATTGCTACTTTGGTTATTTTGAGATGAATCTTGTTGATTAGACTCATTATTTTGACTATTTTCTCCTTGATTAGGCATTGAAGGAGGTGTTCCTCCTGCTTGTTGCATCATAGATGAAGTATTATGGTTTTTAGCATAATACAGAGTTCCTGAAATCGAACCTAAGGAAACGATAATACAAATTACACTGATTATAACGGATAATTTCTTTTTCATGTCTATCTCCTCCTGACACCTATATAGTACCCATTCTTTAACATATAAGAGTGTGAGTAGTGTGTAAAAATATGGTAAACTCACACACAATTTTGGGATATGAAAAAGATGGAGTTAAGCGCTTACATATGTTACTATATATCTAGGAGGATTTTTTATGGGAAAATTGGATAATAAAGTGGCAATTATTACAGGAGGAAATGCTGGCGTAGGTAGAGAAATCGCTAAATTGTTTGCAAGTGAAGGAGCAAAAGTTGTTATTTCAGCAAGACGTCAACAAGTCTTGGAAGAAGCAGCAAAAGAAATTGAAGCAGCAGGAGGAACTGTTTTATGTGTTCCTACTGATATTTCTAAAGCGGATGATGTTAAAAACTTAGTAAGTAAAACAGTTGAAACTTTTGGTCAATTAGATATTTTAATTAATAATGCAGGTGTTTTAGATAAAGGATTAAATGCAATTGATCAAATTGATTATGATGATTTAAATAGAGTTATTGATATTAATCAAAAAGGAACAATGTATTGTATGTCAGAAGCTTTAAAAGTGATGAAAAGTGGAGCTTCTATCGTTAATATCTCAAGTGTTGCTGGTCAATATGGAGCAGGTGGTGCTGTTTATGTATCTACTAAAGCAGCAATTATTGGGGTAACAAAACATGCTGCTATGCGTTTTGCTAAAGAAAAAATTAGATGTAATGTTATCTGTCCAGGAAGTATTACAACAGATATGGCAGCAGGATTAACACCTGATACAATGGATATGAAAATGATGGGTGCTATGTCTGCTCATAGTGATTTAACACTTCAACCTTGTAGTCCTTTAGATGTTGCAAAAGTAGCACTTTTCTTAGCAAGTGATGATGCAGCACCACTTACAGGACAAGTTGTTGTAAGTGATTATGGAGTAGATTTATAATATAAAAAATAAAGAGATTTCATTTATTATTGAAGCAGTCAATATTAGAAATCTCTTTTTCATTTTCAAAAAAATCTAATCATTATCTAATTTAACGGATACATACACAAATAAAAGATATGTTTATTATTATAAAGATAACCATAATTTAAAGGAAAGATATAAACACTGCCTTGATCTATAAAACCTAAACGGCAACATTGATTATTTTCAATGATTTCTTTTATTTAAATCTGTAATTTCTCGTTCTGTTCGTCGCATAACTATGCTCCAAAATGATGTTTTTTTAAATTGTTTGTAATAAAATAATAAAATAAGAATGATGTTGTAAACAAGTAATTGGATAAGAAAATAACAACACCTTTTAATGTCGGATAATGAGGAGAAATAAAGGTTACCCAAGCAACACGTAAAACACAAATACCAAGACAGACTAGAAGCATTGGTTTAAAAGATTCGCCACATCCTCTCATTGTTCCAGAAAAGATTTCTACACAACAGTAAGAAAAATAGAAAGGCATTAAAAAGAGTATTAAACTTTGACATTGATTAACGATGGCTGAATCAGATGAAAAGAGTTTTGTAATATAACTTCCCCCAAAACATAAGATCACACTTAAAGAAACTGCCATTGTTAAGGCAATCGTTAAAGCGGTTCTTGCTCCTTTTGGATACGATCATAAAGATGAGCACCATAGTTTTGTCCTACAAAAGTTGTAATAGCGGCACCAATGGCTGCCATGACCATCCAAAATAAAGCATCGATTTTCACATAGACTGACCATGAAGCAATCGTTTGTGTTCCAAAAGAATTAATATGTGTTTGTAAGACGATATTAGCGATACTATACATTGTTGATTGAATTCCAGCAGGAGCACCAATTTTAACAATTTTCTTTAATACAGGTAAATGGAATTTAATTTTTGATAATGTAAGTTGATAAACATCTTTAGAAAATATCAATTGAAGTGTGACTAAAATAGCACATACTGTTTGGGCAATAAATGTTGCAATCGCTGCCCCAGCAATACCTTTATGTAAAATAACAACAAAAATAAAGTCAAAAACAACATTAACAACACTACAAATAATTAAATAATAAAGAGGTCTTTTACTATCTCCTACAGCTCTTAAAATTCCTGAACCAATATTATAAATAGCTCCAGGAATCATCCCTAAAAAGTAAAGCCTCATATAAAGACTGGCATCATTTAAAATATCATGAGGAACACCTATCGCATCTAAACATTGATAAGAAAAAAATAAACCAAAAAGCATCATGATAATTCCACTAACAATAGCAAGCATATATGAAGTATGAACTGCTTGATGAATCTTACCTTTATTATGAGCTCCATAATATTGAGCAATAACAACAGAAGCTCCAGTTGATAAACCAACATAGAAGTTAACAACTAAGTTTGTCAAATTCCCTGTTGAACCAACAGCAGCAAGAGCATTTGTCCCACAAGCTTGACCAACAATAATGGTATCAACGGTATTATATAGTTGTTGAAAAAAGCTCCCAATTAATATTGGAAAAAAGAAAAAAAGTAATTGTTTCCAAATAACTCCTTTCGTAAAATCTTGTGTTTTATTCATAGATTACCCTCCCTATAATAAAAAACACCCAAAGGTGCATTGTTTAA
>ENA-OQCS01000234-OQCS01000234.1-human-gut-metagenome-genome-assembly--contig:-NODE-234-length-29867-cov-4.815669_pt1 | contig 29867 bp, 33 predicted proteins | sample MGYA00242757_ERZ504575 | MGnify/ENA primary metagenome ERZ504575 (study PRJEB26092, sample SAMD00036297) | human gut metagenome | host: Homo sapiens | study: EMG produced TPA metagenomics assembly of... | reverse complement strand
TCATTACCTCACAATAATATCAGTAATGAGAGCGGCCGCAGATTCCAGCTTAAAAGTCAAGGCTTTTGTAATCTTTTTGTTAGACCCTTAAGACTAACTAAGGGTATAGATTATCTAAATACCATTGCGGAGTGAACAGTAACGAATAACAATTCTAAATGTGACAAAACAGAATGAAATAGTAATGTAATATCAGACTTATAGAATAATAACCAAGAAGGATTATTGAATGAGCAAAAAGAGATTTTCCGGGCTGCGTCTGATTCTTATGGTGCCTGTGGTGGTGCTTCTGGCCGGTGGACTGATCATCGGTGGGAGAGCTTTGCAGGAGCCGGGGGAAGTAAGGACTCTTAAGAAGCAGGAGGTAGCGCAGACGGATGAAGGACATCAGGAGTATTATTTCGGCCTTCTTAATGAGAATGAACAGAGAGGCTACCGCGAGATCCTGGAGGGGATCAGAAGCTTTGAGGATAAATTTTATCTGTCTCTCTCAGGAGATAATGAGATAGACAGAGTGTATCATGCAGTGCTGAAGGATCATCCGGAGCTGTTCTGGGTACATAACCGGGAGAAAGTTTATAAGACGACTTATTCGGGCAGAGATTACTGTCAGTTTTCTCCGGGATATACTTATACAGAGGCACAGAGACAGGAGATCACACAGGCTATGGAGAATGCGTATCAGGAGGTGTTATCGCAGATTCCGGATGGTGCTGATGATTACACGAAGGTAATGACTGTTTATACTTATGTCATAGACAATACAGAATATATGATCTCTGATGATGACCAGAGTATAGCAGGAGCTTTCTGGAAGAAACAGGCGGTATGTGCGGGCTATGCGGGAGCAGTGCAGTATCTGCTGGAGCGTCTGGATATCCCCTGTATTTATGTGGAGGGTGATGCTGCAAACAGTACCCAGGGACATGCCTGGAATATTGTAGAGCTGAACGGACAGTATTATTATGTGGATGCCACCAATGGGGACCAGCCGGACTTTCTGGAGGGTGATGCCACGCTGCTGGCAGAGCATAAGACAACGATCTATGATTATCTGTGTCCGTTCCCACAGGAGTACGAGGAGAATTATACGGTCTCTGATGAGTTTCCTGTTCCTGCGTGTACAGCGACTGACATGAATTTCTATGTGAGAAACGACGCCTGTTTTGATACCTATGACTGGAGCAGTGTATATGACCTGTGCAGACTGCGCATTGACAGTGATGCTGCGGTGGTACGCTTTAAGTTTGGCAGTCAGGGGGCTTATGATGAGGCATATATGGATCTGATCGACAGTAATCATATCCAGGATATCGCAAAATATTATATGGAAGTCCATGGGCTGTCACAGATTTCCTATCATTACGGCGTGATCGACAATATGAAGACCTTATACTTCATGTTCTGACAGGTTTAGCTCAGATGTGTCAGTTGATAATAAGGAACGCTATAAATATATAACTAAAAGGAGTGACTGAAAATTATGGTTAATATGACAGATATATTTGGAAATGCGCTGAGTATTGCCGGGAGTTTTATGGATTCAGATCTGGTGAATCGTTTTATGATGGTAATATTTGCAGTGATCCTTGTGTTTGGAGTGCTGAACTGTATTCTGGGATACAGGCTTCTGCGTTTCTGGATGATGCTGGGAGGTTTTCTGGTAGGCGGCGGTCTTGCGCTGGTGGTTGTACATACAATGGGAATACAGGAGAAATCAACAATGCTGATCGCAGCACTGGCGGCAGGAGTTGTGTTCGCAGTGATCGCATTTCTGATCTATAAGGCAGGCGTGTTTATCCTGGCAGCAGGTATCGGCTGGGCGGCCAGTATTTATTTCCTGCATCCTACCAGCTCCGCAGTATTTTTTGCATGTATTCTGATCGGCGTAGCTCTTGGTTCCATGGCGGTGAAATACTGCAGGGAAGTGCTGATCGTGGCTACAAGTCTGATCGGTGGTATTATGGCAGGGGTTTCCCTTGCACAGCTTGGAAATCTGGCAGATATTCCCTATGGACTGGGAATGAGTGTGGGATTTGCAGTTCTGGGTATGCTGATTCAGTTTGCTATCAACAAACCGGTTTCTGATGAAGAGGATGAAGAAACGGTTGATGAAGAAAGCACTGAGCAGATTTACAGGCGAAATCAGAACTTGAGACAAGACCAGAGTTTTGAGCAGTCTCAGGACAGAGACATGGAGGAATCAATATATGCCAGAGGACAGAAAGGACAGGCGAGAAAAAATGGCAAAAGAAGCTAAGACAAATGCAATGAGAATGCTGGACAGACAGAAGGTTAAATATGAGGCGTTCTCCTATGAATGTGATGAATTTATTGACGGGATCCACAGTGCGGATAAGATCGGTGCACCCTATGACCAGTCTTTTAAGACTCTGGTAATGGAAGGAAAGAGCGGCGGTTATTTCGTTTTTGTAGTTCCGATTGAAAAGGAAGTTGACCGTAAGGCGGCTGCAAAGGCTGTCGGTGAGAAGACAGTGGACATGATCCATGTGAAGGATATCACAAAGATTACCGGATATGTGAGAGGCGGCTGCAGTCCGCTGGGAATGAAGAAACCTTATCCTGTTGTGTTTGATGCATCTGCAGGAGAATTTGAAGAGATTTATGTGAGTGGCGGCCGTATCGGACTGACACTGAAGGTTCCCCTTGCTGATCTGCTTAAGGTGACAGGCGGAAAGCTGGCGGATATTATCATGAAGACAGAATAAAATAACAGGGTACGGCTAAGCCGTACCCTGTATTTTATTCTTTAGTTATCGGAAGCGTCCTCTTCGTTGATCTCGAATACGTGACGTTTCTTAGCCATCTCATCACTTGCCAGATATTCATCGTAAGTAGTGATCTTGTCGATCATGGTTCCGTTTGGAAGGATTTCCATGATACGGTTGGCTGTTGTCTGTACGAACTGATGGTCATGTGAGGTGAAAAGGATAACACCCGGGAATTTGATCAGACCGTTGTTCAGTGCTGTGATGCTCTCCATATCGAGGTGGTTGGTTGGCTCATCCAGGATCAGGATATTTGCACCGGAGATCATCATCTTGGAAAGAAGACAGCGGACTTTCTCACCACCGGAAAGAACGCGTACACGTTTGATGCCGTCTTCACCGGGGAAGAGCATACGTCCGAGGAATCCACGAACATAAGTAGCATCCTTTATCTCGGAATACTGTGTCAGCCAGTCTGTAATAGTAAGGTCATTATCGAACTCTGCAGTGTTGTCCTTAGGGAAATATGCCTGGGAAGTGGTAACACCCCATTTATAATTTCCTTCATCCGGTTCCATTTCACCAACTAAGATCTTGAACAGAGTAGTGATTGCCTGTTCGTTGGCACCGACGAAAGCTACCTTGTCATCATGTCCGAGTGTGAAAGAAATGTTATCCAGAACTTTTACACCGTCGATGGTCTTGGAAAGGTTCTCCACCATAAGGACTTCGTTACCGATCTCGCGGTTTGGACGGAAGTCGATGTATGGGTATTTACGGCTGGACGGACGCATATCGTCAAGCTGGATCTTTTCCAGGGCACGTTTACGGGAAGTCGCCTGTTTGGACTTGGAAGCGTTGGCACTGAATCGGGAAATAAATTCCTGAAGTTCTTTGATCTTTTCTTCTTTCTTCTTGTTGGCTTCCTTCATCTGTTTGATGAGGAGCTGGCTGGACTCAAACCAGAAGTCATAGTTTCCGGCATAGAGCTGAATCTTGCCGTAGTCGATGTCTGCTGTATGATACATACTTTATTTAAGAAGTAACGGTCATGGGATACAACGATGACAGTGTTGTCAAAGTTGATCAGGAATTCTTCGAGCCATTCAATAGCAGGCAGATCAAGGTGTTGGTAGGCTCATCCAGAAGAAGAATGTCCGGATTACCAAACAGTGCCTGCGCCAGAAGAACTTTGACCTTCTGGCTTCCTGTAAGGTCAGCCATCTGGGAATAGTGGAGATCGGTTTCAATTCCAAGACCATTCAGAAGAGTAGCAGCATCAGATTCTGCTTCCCATCCGTTCATCTCTGCAAATTCGCCTTCCAGTTCACTGGCACGGATACCGTCTTCATCAGTGAAGTCCGCTTTTGCATAGATAGCATCTTTTTCTTTCATGATCTCATACAGTCTCTTGTTACCCATGATAACAGTATCCAGAACTGTATATGCATCATATTTGAAGTGATCCTGCTGCAGGAAAGAGAGACGCTGGCCGGGAGTGATAACAACGTCACCGTTGGTAGGCTCTAACTGTCCGGAAAGGATCTTAAGGAATGTGGACTTACCGGCACCGTTTGCACCGATGAGACCGTAGCAGTTGCCCTCAGTAAATTTGATATTTACATCTTCGAAGAGGGCCTTTTTACCTACGCGCAATGTAATATTGTTTGCTGAAATCATATCATACCTCTTTTTCGTGAAATTATTGTTTTGCAGTAACTGTCCGGCAGATTGTTTATGGAAAACGTATCTTTCGCAGGAAACAGTTACATTATTTCCTATTATATAAGTTACAACCGTTTATCATTGTACCGTAAATTGGGAAATTTGCAACTGTTTTTTGCTTTTTTGGGTTCTTTTATTTACAAAAAAAAGAAGCACTGTTATAATATAGAATAAATATAGCCTCTTGACGGACAGAAATATGAGGCATTGATATGACAGAAATAACGATTACTGTTTCCATTGTTTTATACAGAACAGCGATGTGGACAGTAAAGGATAATTAATTTTAGAGAGGTTGCAAAGACTATGTTTATTACAAGAGAGTGCGATTATGCAGTTCGAGTGGTACGTGCGCTTTGGGGAGAGAGCAGACTGAGCGTATCCGATATCTGTGAGAAAGAAGCGATCACCGCTCCTTTTGCCTATAAGATCCTGAAGAAACTTCAGAAGGCAGAGATCGTGAAGGGATACAGAGGCGTACATGGTGGTTATTCTCTGAACAGGGGACTGGATGAGCTGACTTTATATGAGGTTTATTCGGCGATTGATCCGGATATGTTTATCATCGAATGTCTGGATCCGAAATATAACTGTGTCAGAGACGGACAGGATGGATTGCCATGTCTGGTACATAGAGAATTGTTATCTGTACAGGATGAACTGATAAGTCTCCTTAAGAGAAAAACAATACAGCAGATCATGGAGGAGGCGTAGAGCTCCTTTTTTTACTGATATACTGAATAAACTGCAGAGCAGTTGTCCGGTGCAGAGCTGCGCAGCGAAGCGAAGCGGATGATTTTATCTGCCTGATTTGTCCGAAATTTGGCATATCTGCATAATGTTAGTCATATACAACTCAAAAAATGCACATATTTGCTACTGAAATAACAGAAAATCCCTGCTTTGTACCTCAGAAGATACAAAATATGTCAAAACAAATTGGACACAGGCAGAAGATTATGTTATAATCTACAATGAAATTTGAGGTATATTTTACTTATGCCTTGAAATAAATAATTAATTTTCATCAACCTTTAAGGAGGAAAAACAAACTATGGCAAGAAAGATGAAAACCATGGATGGTAACCATGCAGCTGCTCATGCTTCATATGCATACTCAGATGTAGCCGCTATTTACCCGATCACTCCTTCATCTGTTATGGCGGAAGCAACAGATGAATGGGCAACCCAGGGAAGAAAGAACATTTTCGGACAGGAAGTCAGGTAACTGAAATGCAGTCTGAGGCTGGTGCAGCAGGTGCTGTACACGGATCTCTGGCAGCAGGTGCTTTAACAACAACATATACAGCATCTCAGGGTCTGTTACTTATGATCCCGAACCTTTACAAAATTGCCGGTGAGCAGTTACCTGCAGTATTCAACGTATCTGCACGTGCACTTGCTTCTCATGCACTTTCAATTTTCGGAGATCATTCAGACGTTATGGCCTGTCGTCAGACCGGATGCGCAATGCTCTGCGAATCTTCTGTACAGGAAGTTATGGACTTAACACCTGTTGCTCACCTTTCAGCAATCAAAGGTAAAGTTCCGTTCATCAACTTCTTCGATGGATTCCGTACATCTCACGAGATTCAGAAGATTGAAACATGGGATTATGAAGATCTGAAGGATATGGCAGATATGGATGCAATCGCTGCATTCCGTAACCATGCCCTGAATCCGAATCACCATGTCAGAGAGGTTCCGCTCAGAACCCGGATATCTTCTTCCAGGCAAGAGAAGCATGTAACCCATACTACGATGCTCTTCCGGCAGTAGTACAGGAATACATGGATAAAGTTAACGCTAAGATCGGTACAGATTACAAATTATTCAACTACTACGGAGCTGCTGATGCAGAACACGTAATCGTTGCTATGGGATCTGTAAACGATACAATCGAGGAGACAATCGACTACCTTGCAGCAGCAGGAAAGAAAGTCGGTGTTGTTAAAGTTCGTCTTTACAGACCATTCTGCGCACAGGCACTCATCGATGCAATTCCGGAATCTGTAAAACAGATCACAGTTCTTGACAGAACTAAAGAGCCGGGTGCACTTGGCGAGCCACTGTACCTTGACGTTGTAGCAGCATTAAAAGACAGCAAATTCGGCGGCGTAAAAGTATTCTCCGGACGTTATGGTTTAGGTTCCAAAGATACTACACCTGCACAGATCGTAGCTGTTTATGAGAACACTGCTAAAGAAAAATTCACAATCGGTATCGTTGATGATGTTACTAACCTTTCCCTTGAGACAGGTGCTCCGATCGTAACAACTCCTGAAGGAACAACAAACTGTAAATTCTGGGGTCTGGGAGCTGATGGTACTGTAGGTGCCAACAAGAACTCCATCAAGATCATCGGTGACAACACAGACATGTACGCACAGGCTTACTTTGATTATGACTCCAAGAAGTCCGGTGGTGTTACAATGTCCCACTTACGTTTCGGTAAGAAACCGATCAAATCCACATACCTGATCCACAAAGCAAACTTCGTAGCATGTCATAATCCATCCTACGTAAACAAATACAACATGGTTCAGGAACTTGTTGACGGTGGTACATTCCTCCTTAACTGTGCATGGGATATGGAAGGTCTTGAGAAACATTTACCAGGACAGGTAAAAGCTTTCATCGCTAACCACAATATCAAATTCTACACAATCGACGGTGTTAAGATCGGTATTGAAACTGGCATGGGACCAACACGTATCAACACAATCCTTCAGTCTGCATTCTTCAAACTGACAGGAATCATTCCAGAAGATCAGGCAATCGACCTTATGAAAGCTGCTGCCAAGGCAACATACGGACGTAAAGGTGATGATGTCGTACAGAAGAACTGGGCAGCTATCGACGCTGGTGCTAAACGGGTTGTAGAGATCCAGGTTCCGGAAAGCTGGAAGAACGCTGAGGACGAAGGTCTTCATATGACTCATGCAACAGAAGGACGTCAGGATGTTATCGATTTCGTTAACAATATCCAGGCTAAAGTTAATGCTCAGGAAGGTAACTCCTTACCTGTATCTGCATTCAAGGATTATGTAGACGGTACTACACCATCAGGTGCAGCTGCATATGAGAAACGTGGTATCGCAGTTAACGTTCCTGTATGGAATCCGGAAAACTGTATCCAGTGTAACAGATGTGCTTATGTCTGCCCGCACGCAGTTATCCGTCCTGTAGCTCTGACAGCTGAAGAAGCAGCTAATGCTCCTGAAGGCATGAAGACATTAGACCTTACAGGTATGAAAGAATATAAATTCACAATGTCCGTATCCGCACTTGACTGTACAGGATGTGGTTCTTGTGTAAACGTTTGCCCAGGTAAGAAGGGTGCGAAAGCACTTGCTATGGAAAACCTTGAAGCAAGCGCAGACGAGCAGAAATACTTTGACTACACAGTTAAACTGCCGGTTAAAGAAGATGTTATCGCTAAATTTAAAGAAGCAACTGTTAAAGGCAGCCAGTTCAAACAGCCTCTGCTTGAGTTCTCTGGAGCTTGTGCAGGATGTGGTGAAACACCATACGCTAAACTGATCACTCAGCTGTTCGGTGACAGAATGTACATCGCAAACGCAACAGGATGTTCTTCTATCTGGGGTAACTCCTCACCATCTACACCATACACAGTAAACGCTAAGGGACAGGGTCCTGCATGGTCCAACTCTCTGTTCGAAGATAACGCTGAGTTTGGTTATGGTATGCTTCTTGCTCAGAGAGCTATCCGCGATGGCTTAAAAGCAAAAGTTGAAGACGTTGTTGCTAACGGAACAAACGAAGACGTTAAGGCAGCTGGTCAGGAATGGCTGGATACATTTGCTGTAGGTGCTACAAACGGCGCTGCTACAGACAAACTTGTTGCTGCTCTTGAAGCTTGCGGATGTGACAAAGCAAAAGAAATCCTTGCTCAGAAAGATTTCCTGGCTAAGAAATCCCAGTGGATCTTCGGTGGTGACGGATGGGCTTACGATATCGGATTCGGTGGTGTTGACCATGTTCTCGCTAGTGGACGTGACATCAACGTTATGGTATTCGATACAGAGGTTTATTCTAACACAGGTGGACAGTCTTCCAAGTCTACACCTACAGGTGCTATCGCTCAGTTCGCTGCAGGCGGTAAAGAGACTAAGAAGAAAGATATGGCTTCCATCGCTATGAGCTATGGCTATGTATACGTTGCTCAGATTTCCATGGGTGCTGACTTCAACCAGACTGTAAAAGCTATTGCAGAGGCTGAGGCTTATCCGGGACCATCTCTGATCATCGCTTATGCTCCATGTATCAATCATGGTATTAAGAAAGGTATGGCAAAAGCTCAGACAGAGGAAGAATTAGCAGTTAAGGTTGGATACTGGCATAACTTCAGATTCAATCCTGCAGCTGAAGGAAACAAGTTCTCTCTTGATTCCAAGGCTCCGAGCATGGAAGATTATCAGGCATTCCTTGACGGTGAGGTTCGTTACAACTCTCTGAAACGTCAGAATCCTGAGAAGGCTGCAAGACTGTTTGCTAAGAATGAGGCTGAGGCTAAGGCTAGATTTGAATATCTGCAGAAGCTGATCGCTCTTCATAGCGCTGAATAATCTTTTCGGTTTTTGAACGACTGTAAACAAGTTTATAAATCATTAAAAAATAAATAGATAGAGCTATTTATAGTGTCCAGACGATATATGTGGGCCGCGGTACTTTTTGTATCGCGGTCCTTTTATGTATTGCTTAAAAAGGGGACGCCGGGGAATGGCAGAACATCTGAGGCTCAGTCTCGGAACCATGTAATTTCTAAGTATTTGAAAAACCGCTAAAAACATTCAGAAATTGCTCAAACTCGCTTCGCTCAAACAGTGAGCAATTTCTGAATAACGCGGCTTTCCAAATACTAAGAAATTACATGAACCTCGAGATTCGCCTCAGATGTTCTGTCATTCCCCGGCTGGTTGTTGGCTGATTTAAATACTTTCGTCGTTCTTAAACAATGAAATAATGTTGGCTATAAATTTGACAAGTATTGGATATTTGTCTATAATCAGTGAGAACTTTATAACTCGGTTTAGAATGATAGAATATAAAGGAGCGGTTATGAGGAAATTTGTGAGCAGGGATAGTAAGAAGGATTTCTACTTATTATATACGCTTGTATTTGGGGTTATTTCTTTTTTTATCTATTATCAGTTGCGGGTAATGGGAAGTCTTTGGTGTGGAGTCATGATGGGATTCCGCAGCATTTGAATTCTCTGGCGTATTATGGGCGGTATCTGAGGGAGGTTCTGCATACGATTTTTGTAGAGCATAAGCTGGAATTGCCTATGTGGGATATGAATATCGGGTATGGTTCAGATATTCTTACAACTTTGCATTATTATGTGATCGGGGATCCGCTGACTTTGTTGTCTGTGTTTGTGCCGGCGGATAAGACGGAGGTTTTGTATGAGGTTCTGATTTTTCTGAGGATCTATCTGGCAGGGATTTCTTTTAGTGTTTTTTGTTTTTATCATAAGAATCCGAAGCAGGCGACGTTTATGGGAACGTTGATCTATATTTTTGCGGGATGGACGATTTATGCGGCTATGAAGCTCCGTATTTTTCCAATCCTATGATTTATCTGCCACTGGTTCTGATGGGGATTGATAAGATTTATAAGAGGGAGAAGCATGGCTGTTTATCTGGGCGACTGCGGTTTCGGCTATGTCGAATTTCTATTTCTTTTATATGATCTGTATTTTTATGTTTATTTATGCGGCTTTCCGGTATTTTGGGATTTTCAGCGAGAGAAGTGTGAAGGATGTTCTGGGATGGCTGGTGAAGTTTATCGGGTATTATGCGGTGGCTTTGATGATCGCGGCGGTTATTTTTCTGCCGGTGATCATGACGCTTTTTGGTACGGACAGGTTTCAGGCTGAGAATTATGTGCCTCTTTTATATGATAAAATTTATTATGAGAAGTATCTGGGTGATCTGATCGGGGAGAATATGATCCAGTGGGGGGTTGCCGGGTATTCTGCTGTTGCTATGGCGGGTGTGTTTGTGCTTTTTTCCAGGAAGAAGAAGTACCTGGATCTGAAATTAGGATTTGGGCTGTTGAATCTGTTTTTGCTGGTGCCTTTTGCAGGGCATGTGCTCAATGGTTTCTCTTATGTGTCCAACAGGTGGATCTGGGCTTATGGGATGATGATCGCGTATATTTTTGTGAAGGCATATCCTGAGCTGTTTACTCTGACTGTGAGGGAAAAGAAGAAGATTTTTGTCATGACGGTGGCGTATTGTGTGCTGGCTCTGTTTGCGAAAGCTGCCAGAACGCAGAGAAATATGGCAGGTGTGCTGGTTCTGGTATTGGCTGTGTTTACGGTTACTTCTTTTGGAAATATTTTTCTGCAGGGGAAGTATATGTGCGGGCTTCTCAGTGCTTTGCTTGTGGTGAGCATTATGTTGAATGTTTCTTATCAGTATTCTTATGAGAAGGATTATCTGTCAGAGTTTGCAGCCGAAGAGGAGTCGCTGGATAAGCTGGAGTCGAATACGGATAAGGCGGTTCTTGCCGCCGGGGATTCAGGTGTCTATCGTTATGACCAGTATGGGGCATTGCCCTATGATAATACTTCTATGTATATGGGTACGAACAGTACTGCTTATTATTTCAGTCTTGCAAACAGCAGTATCAGTGATTTTTCAGTGAAATGTATCTGAATACGCCATGGGAGCAGCATTATGAGAACCTGGACGGAAGGACGATCCTGGACAGGCTGGCTTCTGTGAAATATTTTGTGATAAGTGGTGATAATTTCCGCTATCTTCCTATGGATATAATAAAGAGAAGGGCTCTGCAGGAAAGGGAAAAAGTGAGTGCAGGGCTTATGAGAATGAGAATGCACTGCCTCTGGGTTATACTTATGACAGTTATATTCCTGAATCGGAATATGAGAAAATGGATGTGGTAAAAAAGCAGCAGGCTTTGATGGACGGTGTGGTGCTTGAGGAGAGTACACTGCCTGAGGCATCTGTTGATGCTGATAATGAGAATATCCAGTATCGTATGGAGACAGGGGATGGTTGTGCTCTGTCTAAGGGAGCAATCAGGGTGACGAAGGAAGGGGCGCAGCTGAAGCTTGTGTTCCATGGTCTTACGGACAGTGAGAATTACCTGATCGCAGATAATCTGGATTATGACAGTCTTTCACCGAGAGAACTGATTGGTAACAGTCAGTGGAAGAAGATGTCTGAGTATGACCAAAATAAGGTTCTTGATGAGGACAGCCGGTGGCGATACTGGAAGGAATCAAAGGAAGCGGCTATGACAGTCAGCTCCAATGATGTGACCAAGACCATAAAGATTTTTACAGATAAGTATAATGCCTACAGTGGACGGCATGATTTTCTCTGCAATATGGGATATTCCAGATCAGGAGTTCGTACTATGACGATCACCTTTGCTAATACGGGTGTTTATACCTATGATAAATTAAGGGTTGTGAGTCAGCCGGTGCAGGGGATTGAGGAAAAAACTGTGAAGCTGGGTGAAGAAGCTCTCGAGAATGTAAAAATGGGAACGAATGAGATTACAGGGGATATCAGTGTTTCCGAAAAGAAAGCTCTTGTGTTGTCTGTTCCGTACAGTAAGGGATTTACGGCTTATGTGGACGGGAAAGAAACGAAGCTTCAGAAGGCGAATACCATGTTTATGGCTCTGGAACTGGAACCTGGTTCACATGAGATACGCCTTACATATTGCACACCTTATCTGAAAGCGGGAATGCTTCTTTCTGTTCTGGGGCTGGTTATATATGTAATGCTGGTGTTCAGGAAGAAAAAGTAATCCAAATTCCATTGCTTCAGGAAGTCTGGAATGTATCTGAGTCTCGTTACTGAGAACGAAGAGAACAGTAACATACGTGCTATTATCCTGTGAAGTGTTTGACACACTGGAGCATGCAGATTGTTGGAATGGACATTTCTGTAAATTTGTGTATAATAAAGTAGAAATAAGAATTGCGGGAGCTGTAAAGTGCTTAGGAGTAAAATAACCTTTTGCCCCTGACATTATAGAAAATATTTACAGGAGTAACAGACAGTGAATGAGAAACTAGTCTGTTGTATATGAATGAAACAAAATGAGGAATGACATCATGAGTAAATTATCAGTGGTACTTCCGGCATATAATGAGGAGCTGATGGTTGGGAAAACCTGTCGGGTGCTGGCGGAAGTTCTTACAAAAGCGAAGATTCCCTATGAGCTGGTGGTTGTAAACGATGGTTCCGGCGACCGGACATGGGAAGAAATTCAGAAGGCAGGAGAGAGGGATGCGAATGTGACAGGCGTTCTTTTTCCAGAAATTTCGGAAAGGAAGCAGCGATTTTTGCAGGACTGGCGCAGGCCTGTGGAGATGTGGTGGCTGTCATGGACTGTGACCTGCAGCATCCGCCGCAGACGCTTATTGAGATGTACAGGCTGTGGCAGGAAGGCTATGAAGTGATCGAGGGTGTGAAGGCAGACAGAGGAAAAGAGGCTTTTACATAAAGAATGTGCCGGATTTTTCTATGATATCATGTCTAAGGCAACTAAGGTAAATATGAAGGATGCCTCGGATTTTAAGATGATGGACAGGAAGCTGTGGACAGTATTCTGTCTATGCCTGAGAGGAATATGTTCTTTCGGGCTACTTCTTCCTGGGTGGGATATAAGACTACCAGTGTGGAATTTGAGGTGCAGGAGAGAGAGGCCGGCGTTTCCAAGTGGTCTCCCTGGGCGCTGGTGAAATATGCGTTCACAAATATCGTGGCATTTACTACTTTTCCGCTGCAGTTTGTTACGATCACAGGAGCGATATGTTTTGCCTGTTCGCTGGTCCTTATGGTCTATTCGCTTGTGCAGTATTTTACAGGTTCTGCAGTGGAAGGTTATACCACCCTGCTGATGGTGCTACTTCTGGTGGGAAGCGCATGATGATCAGTCTTGGAATTATTGGATATTATATTTCCAAGATTTATGAAGAAGTAAAGCGCAGACCGAGATATATTATTTCAAAAGTAATTAAGAATGGAAATATACAGGACTGAGAGGATATATTTGTATGAAGCAATGGATCAGAAAAATGTATGAAGTTCCGTTATCCGCTATATTTTCTTTGGCGGATGTACCACTATGGTAAATCTGGTCAGCTTTTTCATTCTCAGAAAGCTGAAGGTGGAGCTGAATATCGCCAATATTATTTCAATCATCCTGGCGATCCTGTTTGCCTATGTGGTAAATTCGAAGTATGTTTTTCAGGATAAATGCGAGACATTGAAGGATCATGTTCAGCCATTCTGCAAATTTGTCAGTGCCAGACTGATCACTATGGTGATCGAGGTTGGCGGTGTATGGCTGCTTGTGTCAGTGATGGGGCTTAATGATATGATCGGGAAATTCCTGACACAGTTTATTGTGTTGATACTGAATTATGTATCAGTAAATTTTTTGTGTTTACAACAGGGAAATCAAAATAATGAAGGAAAAGAGAGGGAAAACTCATGACTCTGGAAGAAGCTATTGCAAAGATTAAGCCATTAGATCACAATGCCATGGAGATTGCACAGAAAAGATGGGACAGTATTGCGAAACCACTGCATTCTCTTGGAAAACTGGAGACTCTTTTGATCCAGATCGCGGGAATTACAGGAAACGCAGAGGTGGATCTTTCCAGGAGAGGTCTGATTGCCATGTGCGCGGATAATGGCGTGGTAGAAGAGGGTGTGACACAGACCGGACAGGAAGTTACTGCCATCGTTGCCGAGAATTTTCTGAAATATGACACATCTGTCGGTGTGATGTGTAAGCAGAACCATGCGGAGATTTTTCCGGTGGATATGGGGATGGTAACGGACACAAAAGTCCGCACAGACCATAAAATTGCCTATGGTACACAGAATATGACCAAGGGTCCTGCCATGACAAGAGAACAGGCTGTAAAGGGGCTTGAAGCAGGCATTGACATGGTAAGGGAACTGAATGATAAGGGCTACCGGATTCTGGCAATAGGGGAAATGGGAATCGGAAATACAACCACCAGCAGTGCAGTTGCTTCTGTGTTGCTGAAACAGCCGGTGGAAGAGATGACAGGGCGCGGCGCAGGTCTGACCAGCGAGGGACTTGTGCGCAAGATCAATGCGATCAAAAAAGCCATTGCATTAAATGAACCGGATCCTGAGGATGCCATTGATGTTCTGGCAAAGGTAGGCGGTCTTGATATCGCTGGAATGGCAGGTGTCTTTCTGGGAGGTGCGGTTTATGGTATTCCTGTAGTCATGGACGGATTTATTTCCTGTGTTTCTGCGCTGATCGCCATGCGTATCTGCCCGGCTGCGAGGGATTATATTCTTGCATCCCATGTATCAAATGAGCCGGCTGCCCATCTGATCCTTGAGAATATGGGGAAAGAGGCAATCATTCATGCGGATATGTGTCTGGGCGAGGGAACCGGAGCAGTAGCTTTATTCCCGATCCTTGATCTGGCAGCAGCGGTTTATCATTCTATGAGTACTTTTGACGATATCCATGTGGAACAGTATGAGGAGCTGAAATAATGCTGACGCTTGTGACAGGGGGAAGCGGGAGCGGAAAATCTGCTTTTGCGGAAGACAGGGTGCTTTCTTTCGGGGATGCACAGAGGATTTATATAGCGACATGCACCCTTTTGATGAAGAGAGCCATAAAAGGATCGAGAGACACCAAAAGATGCGTGCAGGAAAAGGTTTCGAGACAGTTGAGTGCTATACAGGCTCAAAAATGTGAAACTGCCTGCCGGATGTGTGGTGCTTCTGGAATGTATGTCGAATCTGGTGGCAAATGAAATGTTTGAAGAACAGGGAGCCCATGACCGGACAGTTTCGGAAGTTACAAAAGGGATTGAGAATCTGCTGGAACAGGCTGCTCATGTGGTAATCGTTACAAATGAGATTTTTTCAGATGCGGTTGTGTTTGATGGAGATATGGATTCTTATCTGGAATATCTGGGAAAAATCAATCAGGCTGCTGCGCAGAGAGCTGATGAAGTGGTGGAAGTTATATATGGGATACCAGTCTTTCACAAATCTGCAGATACCTGCAGCAATCTTTGCAAATAATATATTTGACAGGATTGCCATAATATGAAAAAGAGGAATTGATCAATGAAATCTTTATGGAATAATTTTAAGGTGGCATTTGCCATGTTTTCTAAGATTCCCATGCCCCGCGCTGACTGGACAAAGGAAAATATGAAGTATATGTTCTGCTTTTTTCCGTTTATCGGAACTGTGATCGGCGGGCTGACTATGCTGGTGGCATATCTGGGACTTCGGTTTGGGTATCAGCCGGGATTCGTGACAGCAGTGCTGGTGCTGGTACCGGTATTTGTGACAGGCGGGATCCATGTGGATGGTCTTTTGGATACTTCGGATGCCCTGAGTTCCTGGCAGGAGAGAAGCAGAAGGCTGGAGATTCTTAAGGATTCCCATGCAGGTGCTTTTGCCGTTATTACTGCGGCGGTATATTTCATTGCCTGGTACGGCGCTTACAGTCAGTTGTTTAACAGTGCAGAGAATATGAGGGCGATCGGAATTCTGAGCTTGGTTTTATGGTTTCCAGATGTCTGTCAGGGATTGGAGTTATTACCTTTCCGAAAGCAAAGGCAGACGGTACAGTTGCTGAGTTTTCCAGAAATTCTTCAGATGTGCTCTCGAGAAATGTGCTGATCGTCTATCTGGTGCTTCTGGCTGCGGGAATGATTTTGATCCGGCCTGTATGGGGAAGTCTGGCTTTTGTGGGAGCTTTGCTGATTTTCTGGTATTATCATCATATTGCGATGAAGTACTTTGGCGGGACAACCGGGGATATTTCAGGATTCTTTCTTTGTATCTGTGAAGTTGGGATGGCATTGATCCTGGCGGTGGTTTCTAATTTTTGAGGAGAAGAGTATGGAAATGATAATCGGCGGTGCATATCAGGGAAAGACTGAATATGCCAGGAAACAGTATCCACAGTTAAGGTGGAGTGACGGCGGTTCTGTCACAGAGGAGGAACTGATGAATGCTCAGGGTGTGACTGGTTTTCAGCAGTATATCCGCAGTGAACTGGAGAATGGAAAGGATGTGTCAGATCTTGCGGAAAAAATCATCTGTAAGAATCCGGATATTGTCCTTGTCTCTCAGGAAGTAGGGTACGGGGTTGTACCTGTGGATGCTTTTGACAGAAAATACAGAGAGGCTGTAGGGCGTGTATGTACGAAGCTGGCAGCATACAGCCATAAGGTGACGCGCGTGATCTGCGGGATTGGAACGGTGATCAAAGATGATTAAATTATGGCTGATCAGACATGGAAAAACAGAAGGGAATAAACTTTCCAGATATATCGGCACAACGGATGAGCGTTATGTCAGGAGGGAACAGAGTTTCTGCATAAGATGGATTATCCAAAGGTTCAGGCGGTTTATGTAAGTCCTCTGAAACGATGCGTGCAGACAGCAGAGATTCTTTTTCCGGGAGAGCCGGTACATATTATTGAAGAGCTGGCAGAATGTGATTTCGGAGAGTTTGAAAATAAGAACTATAAAGAGCTGGAAGGTAATCCGCACTATCAGGAATGGATTGACAGCAACGGTACTCTGCCTTTTCCGGGAGGAGAAAGCAGGGAAGGGTTTAAAAGCAGAAACCTGAGAGGATTTGACAGGGTTGTGTCCGGATGTATCCGCAGCCATGTGGCAGAGGCGGCACTTGTCATCCATGGCGGTACGATCATGAATATCATGGAAGAGTATGCAGATATACAGAAACCATTTTATGAGTGGCATGTGAGAAATGGCGGCGGCTATGAGGTGGAGCTGGATGAGAATCTCTGGAAGAATGGACGAAAACAGCTCAGGGTTAATTCTGCGATTATGGAAGGATAACTCTCCTATCTTACAAAAATTGTTGACAAACCTGAAAATTTGTCATAAAATCAGCTTCATCAGAAAACAGGAAAATCAAAAAAAGAACGAGGTTGTTCATTGTCATCAATGACTGCCCCGTTCTTTTTATCTGTTCACCGGAGATAGTATAAAACCTAAAAAAAATTTGAAAAACCAAAAAGTTTTTGTAAATTCTACTTGCATTATTCGGAGAAGTATGTTACAGTATTAGTACATAATTCCTAAACAAAAGGTAAAAAGCAGTATCGAATTGGTAGTTTTTGACAAGTGAAAGGAGGAACTATATGCTGGTAATTGGTAATGGAAGAATGATCACACAGGACGCATCCAATCCATTTCTGGAGAATGGTGCTGTAGCAATGGATGGTAACACCATAGTAATGGTGGGGTAACTGAAGAGGTAAAGAAAGTTTATCCGGATGCTGAATTTGTTGATGCGAAGGGTGGGGTTATCATGCCGGCATTTATTAATGCCCATGAGCATATCTACAGCTCCTTCGCAAGAGGCTTAAGCATTAACGGATATAATCCTCAGGGATTTCTGGATATTCTGGATGGCTTATGGTGGACAGTTGACCGTCATCTGACACTGGAGCAGACAAAGCTTTCTGCATATGCTACATACATTGATTCTATCAAGAACGGTGTAACCACAGTGTTTGACCATCATGCAAGTTTTGGCCATATTACAGGTTCCCTCAATGCGATCGAGGAAGCTGCGAAGGATTTAGGTGTGCGTACCTGCCTCTGCTATGAGATTTCTGACCGTGACGGAATGGAGAAATCCAGAGAATCTGTAATGGAGAACGTGAATTTTATCAAGCATGCACTTGCAGACGACAGTGATATGATCGCCGGAATGATGGGTATGCATGCATCCTTTACAATCTCTGATGAGACAATGGCTCTCTGCAATGAACTGAAACCGGAAGGTGTTGGATATCACATCCATGTAGCAGAAGGCATTTACGATCTCCATCAGTGTCTGAAAGAGCATGGCAAACGTATTGTTGACCGTCTTCATGACTGGAACATCCTTGGACCGAAGACTTTACTCGGTCACTGTATCTATGTGAATGAACATGAAATGGATCTGATCAAAGATACAGATACCATGGTTGTACATAACCCGGAATCTAACATGGGTAATGCATGCGGATGTCCTCCAACCATGAGAATGGTACAGAAGGGAATCCTCACAGGTCTTGGTACAGACGGATATACTCATGATATGATGGAATCCTGGAAGGTTGCAAATGTTTTACACAAACACAGCCTCTGCGACCCGAACGCAGCCTGGGGAGAAGTTCCACAGATGCTTTTTGAAGGAAATGCAAAGATTGCAAACAGATACTTTAAGAAACAGCTCGGTGTCCTGAAAGAGGGTGCGGCAGCAGACGTGATCGTGATCGATTATGATCCGCTGACACCAATGAATGAAAGCAACATTAACGGACATCTGATGTTCGGTGTAAACGGAAGCATGGTCCAGACTACTGTATGTAACGGTAAAGTCCTGATGAAAGACCGCGAAGTCCTTGTATGCGACGAGGCAAAAGTTATGGCAGACTGCCGTCAGGCTGCAAAAGAACTTGCAGATGATATTAATGGTTAATCTGTAAAGAATTGTAAAAAAGATAAGTTTCTGCCTGGCAAAAATAAATGTAAATAAAATATAGAACGGATGGAGAGAAGCCATACCGTATGAAATAATGGAGGATCGGATTATGAGTGAAGTCATGACCTGTATGCCCTTTGAACAGTTAATGAACTGGGTATTAGAAGAAAAGAAAACAAAAGGAACAGTTTTCGGACAGCACAGAGCTTATGCAGCGGAAACTGACAGGAAGCTGAATATATTTGAGAGAAATCTGGAAACACCGATCGGACCTGCTGCAGGACCGCATACACAGTTAACACAGAACATTGTTGCTTCTTACTATGCAGGCGCACGTTTCTTTGAGCTGAAAACAGTTCAGAAGATGGACGGTGCAGAGCTTGCAGCCTGTATCAACAGACCATGTATCCTTGCAGATGATGAAGGATATAACTGTGAATGGTCTACAGAGCTTTATGTTCCTCAGGCAATGGGAGAATATATTAAAGCATGGTTTATCCTGCATGTGATCGCCAAAGAATTTGATCTGGGTGCACAGGATGGATTCCAGTTCAATATTTCCGTTGGATATGATCTTGCAGGGATCAAAGAGCCAAAGGTTAATACTTTCATTGACAGTATGATGGAAGCAAAAGATACTGAAATCTTTAAAGAATGTAAACAGTGGTTATTGGACAATGTAGATAAATTTGAAAAAGTTACAAAAGAAGATATTGAGGCGATTCCGTCTGATATCTGTAATTCCGCAACAATCTCTACTCTCCATGGATGTCCTCCAAACGAGATTGAGAGCATTGCAAATCATCTGTTTAAAGAGAAACATTTGAACACATTTATCAAATGTAACCCGACTCTCCTGGGATATGAATTTGCCAGAAAGACCATGGATGACATGGGATATGATTATATGGTATTTGGTGATTTCCATTTCAAAGATGACTTACAGTACGAAGATGCGATTCCGATGTTTAAGAGACTGCAGGCACTTGCAGATGAATTGAACCTTGCGTTTGGTGTGAAGATCACCAATACATTCCCTGTAGATGTTACAAGAAATGAACTTCCAAGCGAAGAAATGTATATGTCCGGAAAATCTCTTTTCCCGTTATCCATTTCTCTTGCAGCCAGACTTTCCCGGGAATTTGACGGAAAACTCCGTATCGCTTATTCAGGCGGTGCTGATTACTATAATATCGACCGTATCGTCGGATGTGGTGTATGGCCTGTAACAGTGGCAACTACACTTCTGAAGCCGGGCGGATATCAGAGATTTACCCAGATGGCAGAGAAAGTAATGGCTGACGGTGTGAAAGAATGGAAAGGCATTGATGTAGCTGCACTTGAGCAGCTGGCCGAGGATGCGAAAAAAGATACTCACCATGTAAAGAGCATCAAACCGCTTCCTAAGAGAAAAACTGATTCAGAGGTTCCGCTCCTTGACTGTTTCTTTGCTCCATGCGAAGAAGGATGTCCGATCCACCAGGATATCACAACCTATGTGAAGCTGGCAGGAGAAGGCGATTATGCACAGGCATTAAGAGTTATCCTTGAGAAAAATGCACTTCCATTTATCACAGGTACTCTCTGTGCGCACAACTGTATGTACAAATGTACACGTAACTTCTATGAAGAACCTGTAAATATCCGCAACACTAAGCTCATCGCAGCACAAAACGGATATGATACAGTGATCGATGAGATCAAAGCAGGCACAGCAGACGGTAAGAAAGTAGCTGTTGTAGGTGCAGGTCCTGCAGGTATTGCTTCTGCATACTTCCTTGCAAGAGCAGGTGCTTCTGTAACAGTATTTGAGAAAGAAGAGAAAGCCGGCGGCGTGATCCGTTATGTGATCCCGGGATTCCGTATCTCTGATGATGCAATCGATAAAGATGTTTCCTTCATCCAGAAGATGGGTGTGGAGATCAAAACAGGTACAGAAGTGAAATCCGTACAGGAATTAAAAGCACAGGGTTATGACGCAGTGATCGTTGCAACAGGTGCAAATAAACCGGGTACTCTGAAGCTTGAAAAGGGTGAAACCATCAATGCTCTGAAATTCTTAAGAGATTTCAAAGCAACTGGCGGTAAGGTTGCGCTGGGTAAAAATGTAGTTGTGATCGGTGGCGGTAACACTGCCATGGATACTGCAAGAGCTGCGAAACGTACAGAAGGTGTAGAACATGTTTACTTGGTATACAGAAGAACCAAACGCTATATGCCAGCAGCAGAAGATGAGTTACTGGAAGTACTGGAAGAGGGCGTAGAGTTCAAAGAACTTCTTTCTCCTGTATCTCTGGAAAACGGCAAACTGCTCTGTAAGAAGATGGAACTTGGCAGCATGGATGCTTCCGGACGTGCAGGTGTAACAGAAACGGGCGAAACAGAAGAAGTTTTGGCTGATACAGTGATCGTTGCAGTTGGCGAGAAAGTTCCGACTGAGTTCTATGAAGCAAATGGTATTGCGGTCAATGAGCGCGGAAAAGCCCGCATCAATGATAAGACAATGGAGACAAGTGCAGAAGGCGTTTACGTTGTCGGTGACGGTGCAAGGGGAGCTGCTACGATCGTAGAAGCGATCCGCGACGCACAGGTTGCTGCAAAAGCAATCCTTGGACATGATATTGTAAAAGGACAGCCTGTACCGGGAACAGAAAAAGACTGTTACTCCAAAAAAGCAATACTCAAAGAAAGCAAGGACGCTGCGAACGAAAGTGAGCGCTGTCTGACCTGTAATAAAGTCTGTGAGAATTGTGTAGATGTATGTCCAAACAGAGCAAACATCTCCATCAAAGTTCCGGGAATGGCAATGAATCAGGTGATCCATGTAGATTATATGTGTAACGAATGCGGCAACTGCAAGAGCTTCTGTCCATATGCAAGTGCACCGTACAAGGATAAATTTACATTATTTGCTTCTGAGGCAGATATGGCAGACAGCACAAATGATGGATTTGCAGTGATCAATCCGGAGACAAAAGAGTGCAAGGTTCGTCTCCTTGGTCAGATTTCCGACTGCAAGGCAGATGATGCAAATGATAAGTTGTACGAAGGTCTTCGCAGACTGATCTGTGCAGTAATCGATGATTACAGCTATCTGATCATGAAATGATGATCCTAGAGCTGTAAAATAATTTTAAATTTGTAATATCAGATAACTTATAAAGAAATATTTAACTCTGTCCACAGCAGAAAAAGGCTGTGGACAGCGTTGCATATCAGGCTGAATCGCGGCCGCATGTTACTTTTGTAATAAATTCATGCGGTATCACAGGCAGATAAAAAACAGAAAGAGGTAAACTCTGGCTGACTGCCCTAATTGGCAGACGTGCGAAAAAGAAAGGAGAGTCCGATATGGCAGTATTTACAGTCAATGGACAAAAGGTCGAACCGACCGGAAATCAGAAACTACTGCGCTTTTTGAGGGATGAACTTCATCTGACTTCAGTGAAGGACGGCTGCAGTGAAGGAGCCTGCGGAGCCTGTACAGTTATAATTGACGGAAAAACATGCAAGGCATGTGTGCCGGACACAGATTTACTGGATGGCAGGACAGTGATCACAGTAGAAGGACTGACTGAATGGGAGAGGGAAGTCTATACCTACGCTTATGGAAAAGCAGGTGCTGTTCAGTGTGGATTCTGTATTCCGGGTATGGTAATGTGTACAAAGGCTCTTCTGGACGTGAACAAAGAGCCCACAGATGATGAGATTAAATATGCACTGCGCAATAACTATTGCCGCTGCACGGGCTATGTAAAAATTATGGATGCAGTAAGGCTGGCTGCGAAAGTTTTAAAGACGGGTGTGATTCCGGATGATCTGGATCCGGACTGGAATATAGGACATAGAGTATCCAGAGTGGATGTGGAGGAGAAAGTACTGGGAACCGGCAAATATCCGGATGATTTTTACTTTGACGGAATGCTGTATGGGGTGGCACTCAGAAGTAAATATCCACGTGCACGTGTACTTGAGATCGATACAGCAGCAGCAAAGGCACTTTCCGGGTAGAAGCGGTATTAACAGCAGAGGACATTCCGGGAGAGAATAAGATCGGACATCTGAAACATGATCAGTATTCACTGATACCTGTAGGGGGTCTGACACATTATCTTGGAGATGCCATTGCCGTTATTGCTGCAAAAGACAGAGAAACAGCTGAGAAAGCTAAGAAACTGATCAAAGTAAAATATGAAGTGCTGCCTCATATTCGTACAATTGAGGAAGCAGCGGCAGAGGATGCACCGAAGGTATTTGATGAAGAAGAAAATAATATCTGTGCACATAAACATATCAGCAGAGGAAATGCAGATGAAGCAATCCGTAATTCCAAATATGTGATCAGTCATCATTTTGAAACCCCATGGACAGAACATGCATTTCTTGAGCCTGAGTGCGCAGTGGCTTTGTATGATGAGGACGGAGATATTTTCGTATATTCCACAGATCAGTCTGCACACCAGACATTACATGAGTGTTCCCTGTTACTTGGAACGGACAGAGTAAAGGTACAGAATGCACTTGTAGGCGGCGGATTCGGCGGAAAGGAAGATATGACAGTACAGCATCTGGCTGCGCTGCTCACTTATGCTACTAAGAAACCGGTGAAGATGAAACTGACCAGAGCAGAATCCCTGCTGGTTCATCCGAAGCGTCATCCGTTTTATATGGATATGACCATGGGCTGCGATGAGAACGGCAATATCATGGGGGTAAAAGCGAAAGTAGCATCAGATACAGGTGCATTTGCCTCACTTGGCGGTCCTGTGCTGGAACGTGCATGTACTCATGCGGCAGGTCCCTATCATTATGAGAATTTCGAGATTGAAGGAACTGCTTATTATACCAACAATCCGCCTGCCGGAGCGTTTCGCGGTTTTGGTGTAACCCAGACCTGTTTTGCAACAGAAACCCTACTGAATATGATGGCAGACAAAGTAGGTATCACTCCATGGGAAATCCGTTACCGCAATGCGATCCGTCCCGGTGAGACGCTTCCGAATGGTCAGATCGTAGATAATTCCACAGGTCTTGTGGAGACACTGGAAGCTGTAAAGAAGAAGTATGATGCTGCTCTGGAAGAAGGAAAACCGGTGGGAATCGCTGCGCCATGAAGAATGCCGGTGTCGGTGTCGGTATCCCGGATACAGGCCGCGTGAAACTCGTATTTGAGAAAGATAAAAAGCTGCACATCTATTCCGGTGCTTCCTGTATCGGCCAGGGACTTGGTACAGTCCTGACACAGATGGTAGTCACCAATACAGATCTGAAGCATGAAGATATTGTATATGAGAGAAGTAATACCTGGTTCGCACCGGATTCAGGTACAACTTCCGGTTCCAGACAGACTCTGGTAACAGGGGAAGCCTGCCGCAGAGCCTGCGATAAGGTTATGGAGGACCGCAATGCAGGTAAGACCATTGATGATGTGATCGGTAAAATTTATTATGGGGAATATCTTGCAAAGACAGATCCTCTTGGCGCAAATGTGCCGAATCCTGTTTCACATGTAGCTTACGGCTATGCGACGCAGGTATGTATCTGGATAAGAAAACAGGTAAGATTGAGGAAATGGTTGCTGCACATGATGTGGGCAAGGCAGTCAATCCACTGTCTTGTGAAGGTCAGATTGAGGGCGGCGTAGTGATGTCCATAGGATTTGCACTGAGAGAGCATTATCCGATCGATGAGAACTGTAAACCAATTGACAAGTATGGATCTCTTGGTCTGTTCCGCTCTCATGAGATTCCGAAAATCGATGCCATCGTTGTTGACAAACCGGGACTGAATGTAGCCTGTGGTGCCATTGGAATCGGTGAGATCACCTCTATCCCAACTGCACCTGCAATTGCAGATGCATATTTCAGATGGAATGGTGAAAGACAATATAGTCTTCCTCTGACCGGAACACCATATGAAAGGAAGTGCTGAATATGGCAGTAAAGAAGAAATTTCCATATCGCGCGGCTGTAGTTGCATGTAATGGGGGATGCAGATCAGCCGAAGGTGAGGCCGGCTGTGCAGATGGATGTATCGGATGTAAAGCCTGTATAGATAAATGTAAATTCGGAGCCATTTCCATCAATGAGTATGGTGTGGCGGAAGTGGATGAGGAGAAATGCATTGGCTGTGGCGCCTGTGCGAAAGTCTGCCCACAGAAAGTGATCCATGTCCATGAGTGTGCAAACTACATTGTGGTAAAAATGTTCCAATAAGAAAAAAGGTGCAGAAGCAAAGAAGCAATGTAACGTCAGCTGTATCGGCTGTGGAATCTGCGAGAAGACCTGCACAGCCGGTGCGATAAAAGTAAAAGACAACTGTGCAGTGATCGAGGAATCCATATGTCTGAGCTGTGGTATGTGCGCAGTGAAATGCCCAAGACACGTTATCCATGACCTGCATGGAATATTGACAGAAATACGTTAAGTAAATCAGGTTACTGTTCACTTTGTTCTTAGTAATACATTACAAAGGATATTCTCAGTGAACAGTAACCCAATCAAACAACTTCGTTAATAGGAAAATAATACGTAAAAATTGAATAAAAGATTGCAATTTCATATCCAAATATGCTATACTTAAATCAGAAAACAGATAACAATTATGCAAATAAAAAGTAAATTCGCCTGATGTCAGAAAAAAGGTGAAGGAAAGTAGCATGGTTCGGAGCCGGACATAAGTCCTGAGGGGAACAGACAGATACCTTGGGGTGTGTCCGGCTCCTTCTATATAATAACCAAAAATAAATACAGAGAAGGTGAAAACATGATTGGAAAGAGTGTTCCAAGAGTAGATGCCTATGACAAAGTTACAGGACGTGCAAAATTTACTGATGACCTGGTTCCTGCCAACTGTCTGGTGGCAAAAATCTATCACGCAAAGATCGGAAACGGTATCGTAAAATCAATCGATACCAGTAAAGCAGAGGCTCTGGACGCGTAGTAAAAGTGGTTACTTTTAAAGACGTACCGAATCATTGTTATCCTACGCCGGGACATCCCTGGTCTGTGGAGCTGGCACATCAGGATGTTGCAGACCGCAATATCCTTACCGGAAGAGTCCGTTATTACGGAGATGATATTGCTGCTGTAGTGGCAGAAGATGAAATCACAGCCCAGAGGCATTGCGCCTGATCGAAGTTGAATATGAAGAATATCCGGTAGAAATCCATCCGCGTAAATCCATGTATGGAAGCAAACCGCCAATCCATCTCGATAAAAAGGACAATGTACTTGTCCGTTCCAATTACTTTATCGGAAATGTGGAAGAAGGCTGAAGGAATCCGAAACAGTTATAAAACGCAGTTATAAAACCCCGATCGTGCAGCACTGCCACATTGAGAATCCTATTTCCTGTGCATACATGGAAAATGGCAGGATCATAGTTGTGACTTCCACTCAGATTCCGCATATTGTCCGGCGTGTGATCGGGCAGGCTCTTGGAATCCCATGGGGAAAGATCAGAGTCATTAAGCCATACATAGGTGGAGGATTCGGAAATAAGCAGGATGTGCTGTATGAACCGTTAAATGCGTTTCTTACCACGCAGGTTGGCGGCAGACCGGTCAAACTCGATATAACCAGAGAGGAAACTTCTGCAACACCAGAACCCGCCATTCTATTGAGTATGATCTGACGGCAGGTGTTGACAGTGAGGGGCATCTTCTGGCAAAGGATATGCTGGCTATTTCCAATCAGGGAGCATATGCCTCCCATGGACACGCCATAGCAGCCAATGGTCTGACTGCTGGAGGCTGCAGTACGCATGTCCGAATATCAAAGGAGAGGCATATACTGTCTATACGAATACACCGGTAGGCGGAGCGATGCGTGGATACGGGATCCCGCAGGTATGTTTTGCAATTGAGTGCTTTATGGATGATATTGCAAAAGAGATCGGGATGGATCCTCTGGAGTTCAGAAAGAAAAATCTTATCAAAGGATATTATGAGGATGCTTACCTGAAGCCGATCGCAGCAAACACCAACGGGATTTTTGAATGTCTGGAAAAAGGTGCAGATTATATCCACTGGGAAGAAAAACGAAAAGAATATACAAACCAGACAGGTAATATCCGCAGAGGCGTCGGAATGTCACTTTTCTCCTATAAGACAGGTGTATGGCCGATTTCACTGGAAATTGCAGGTGCAAGAATGACTCTGAATCAGGATGGAAGTGTTGCCTGATGCTGGGAGCTACTGAAATCGGTCAGGGTGCTGATACGGTATTTTCCCAGATGGCGGCTGAGGTTTTAAATATGGATATCAGTGATATTCATATCCAGACAGTCCAGGATACTGATGTAACGCCATTTGATACCGGTGCCTATGCATCCAGACAGTCGTTTGTAACAGGAACAGTTGTTAAAGACTGCGCAAATCTTCTGAAGAAAAAGATTCTGGATTATGCAAAAGAGCTGTTGCCTGAAGAGACAAGGAAACTGAGGCTTGATCATGGGTGGATCATGGCAGGAAAAGATCCTGCAATATCTCTTGGAAATCTTGCATTGGAAAGTTATTACAGTCTTGGCAATTCTTCTGTTATTACAGCAGAGGTTTCCGAGCAGGTAAAGAAAAATACGATTGCCACAGGATGCTGCTTTGCTGAAGTGGAAGTCGATATAAAGCTTGGCAAGATCAAAATCCTTCATATCATTAATGTGCATGACAGCGGGAAGCTTATTAATCCGAAACTGGCTGAAATGCAGGTACAGGGCGGTATGTCTATGGGAATTGGATACGGTCTGTCGGAGCAGCTCATTCTGGATGAGAAAACAGGAAGACCACTGAACGGAACCCTGCTGGACTATAAACTGATGACAATGATGGATACTCCTGATATCAAGGCGGATTTGTGGAACTTGATGATCCGATTGGACCTTTCGGAAACAAAGCACTGGGTGAACCGCCGGCAATTCCGGGTGCACCGGCAATCCGTAATGCAGTACTTCATGCAACAGGTGTAGCCTTTAATGAAAATCCTCTGACACCACAGAGACTGATCTATGCTTTATAAAGGCCGGACTTATTTAGAGGGGAGGGGATTTTATGTACGATATTGAGAACTATTATCAGGCTGAAAGTGTAAAAGATGCTGTGAGATTACTGAATGAACATCCGGATGCCAGGATCATTTCCGGAGGAAGTGATGTGCTGATCAAAATCCGGGAGGGAAAATTTGCCGGAACTTCTCTGGTGAGTATCCATGGGATCAAAGAAATCCAGGGTGTAAAAATGGCGGATAACGGAGATATTTATATTGGTGCCGGAACTGTCTTCTCACATATAACAAATGATGCAATTATCAGGAAATATATTCCGGTTCTTGGCGAGGCTGTAGATCAGGTAGGAGGACCACAGGTACGAAATATTGGTACTATCGGTGGAAACATCTGCAACGGAGCAGTCAGTGCGGACAGTGCGCCGACCGTATTTTCCCTGAACGCACTGCTGAGGCTGGAAGATGGAAAGGAAGGCCGTCTTGTACCTGTAAAAGATTTCTATCTTGGACCGGCAGGGTGGATCTGCGGCAGGGAGAGATTCTGACCTATGTGATCGTTCCTGCAAAAGAATATGAAGGGTATCATGGTCATTATATTAAGTATTCCATGCGAAATGCCATGGATATCGCAACGATCAGCTGTAGTGTGGTGAGCAAGGTAGATCAACAGGCAGGAGTGATAGAAAATGTGCGCATTACCTTTGGAGTTGCAGCTCCGGTTCCGTACCGCTGCACAAAGGCAGAAGAGGCTTTGAAGGGCATGAAGATAGAAGAAAGCCTGTATGAAAAGACAGCACAACTGATCCGGGAGGAAATCAATCCGAGAGATTCCTGGAGAGCATCCAGGGCATTTCGTCTCCAGATTGGCGGAGAAATTGCGGCACGGGCATTGAGACGTACCGTAGAACTTGCAGGAGGTGACCGCATATGAAAAAGCAGATGCAGCTTGTACGATGTACAGTAAACGGAAGAGAAGTTGAAGAATATGTAGATGTAAGGGAGTCACTGCTTGATATGCTTCGCAACCGCCTTGGACTGACTTCTGTAAAAAAGGGCTGTGAAGTAGGAGAATGTGGTGCCTGTACAGTAATCATAGACGGAGAGACTATTGACTCCTGTATTTATCTGGCAGTCTGGGCGGAGGGTAAAAATATCCGTACACTGGAAGGTCTGGAGAAAAACGGAGAACTTACCAGGATTCAGGAGGCATTTATCGAAGAAGGTGCCATACAGTGCGGTTTCTGCACTCCCGGATTTATCATGTCTGCCACTGTTTTACTGGAACATGGAGAGAAATTATCAAGAGATGCGATTCGGAAACATATGGCAGGAAATCTCTGCCGCTGCACAGGTTATGAGAACATTGTAAATGCGGTGGAAAAAGTAATGGATGAAAATGAGACAAGAAGAGGAAAGACAGTAAGATGACAAACAGATACACAAATGTCCCAAAATCTGACAATAAACCGGAAAATGTTGTAATAATAAGAGGTGGCGGTGATCTGGCCAGCGGTACGATCCACAGATTATACCGATGCGGCTACCGTCTTCTGGTACTGGAATGTGAGAAACCCACTGCGATCAGGCGAATGGTTTCTTTTTGCGAGGCTGTTTACGACGGGCAGTCTTCTGTGGAAGGAGTTCTCTGCAGAAAGTTGACAGTGTAGAGGAATGCGAGGCAGTCTGGAAAGCAGGGGAAATTCCTCTTATGGTAGACACAGAAGGAGCTGTCCTTAAGAAATACAGACCTGCAGCACTGATAGATGCAATTCTTGCAAAAAAGAATCTTGGAACCACCAGAGAGATGGCAAGATCTAACCGTTGGTCTTGGACCGGGATTTGTGGCAGGTGAGGATGTGGATTATGTAGTGG
>ENA-OQCS01000233-OQCS01000233.1-human-gut-metagenome-genome-assembly--contig:-NODE-233-length-29888-cov-1.892914_pt1 | contig 29888 bp, 28 predicted proteins | sample MGYA00242757_ERZ504575 | MGnify/ENA primary metagenome ERZ504575 (study PRJEB26092, sample SAMD00036297) | human gut metagenome | host: Homo sapiens | study: EMG produced TPA metagenomics assembly of... | reverse complement strand
CAGTGTCACGCCGGAAGAAACGACCAATGTGGCAGCCAGCATTCTGGCTTCTAAATTAGGAGCACATAAGACGTTGGCGCGTATCAACAATTACGAATATTTGCTCCCTAAAAACAAGGAACTGTTTGAAAAAATGGGGATCGATTCCATGATTTACCCGGAAATGCTGGCAGCCAAAGAAATTGTCACGGCTGTCAGACGCCCGTGGACTCGGCAATACTGGGAGTTGTTCGGAGGCGCTCTGATTCTGATCGGTGTAAAGGTGCGCGATAATTCCCGACTTGTGAACAAACATCTGTCCGAATTACTGAACGAACAGAAACTCTATCATATCGTTGCCATCAAACGGCAGAACGAGACCATTATTCCCCGTGGTACAGATCGTATAGAATCGGGAGATATCGTTTTTTTTACAACGACTAAAAGCCATATCGAAGACGTCCGGTTGCATGCGGGCAAGCGAGACCCCGAAGTAAAGAAAGTCATTATTATGGGAGGAAGCCGTATTGCGATCCGTACCTGCCAGTACCTTCCGAACAATATCCGTGTAAAAGTAATCGAGACTAACAAAGAAAAGAGTCACCGTATAGCTGAGGTTGTCCCTGGAAATGTCTTGATCATCAATGGAGATGGACGCGATACCGATCTGTTGATGCAGGAAGGGATCAAAGATGCACAGGCATTTATCGCACTGACGGATAATTCGAGTACGAATATCTTGGCTTGTCTGGCTGCTAAACGCGCCGGAGTATTCAAGACTATCGCCAAGATCGAAAATATCGACTACATACCTTTAGCGGAGAGCATGGACATCGGCTCGGTTATCAATAAGAAACTGATTGCTGCCAGCCATATCTACCAATTCCTGTTGGATGCAGACGTGTCGAACGTGAAGTGTTTAACTTTTGCCAATGCAGATGTGGCGGAACTTGTTGCCCGTCCCGATTCGAAAATTACCCGTAAGCAGGTAAAAGATCTGAATCTTCCGAAAGATTTGACGTTGGGCGGATTGATTCGTGACGGTGAGCCTATGATGATCAAGGGTGATACACATATCCAAGCTTATGACCACGTTGTGGTGTTCTGTTTGGATACGGCTATGCGTAAATTGGAGGACTACTTTAATTAATTGTCAATGGACAACTCAGGGTTGTCTCTTTTCTCTGTTCAATATGTCAATTGTTAATAGCATATTATGCTGAACATTCGTTTTATAATTAAGATGTTAGGGATGATGTTCATCCTTGAGACGTTGTTTATGCTGGCTGCAACGGCAGTCGCTTTCTTATATGAAGGAAATGACTTCTATCCGCTTCTTCAGTCGAGTGGTATCATGTTCGGAACGGGAGTCCTTTTTATGCTGATCGGACTACGAGCCAATGAACATACGGCCGGGCGCAGGGAAGGGATGCTGACTGTTACATTAACTTGGCTCTTTTCTCCCTTTTGGGGATGTTACCATTCTATTTAGGTGGCTATATAGATAATGTGACGGATGCTTATTTCGAAACGATGTCTGGTTTTACGACGACAGGCTCTACCATATTGACCGATATCGAAGCTCTTCCGCACGGGATATTGTTTTGGCGGAGCTTACGCAATGGCAGGGCGGTATTGGAATGATCGTGTTTACCGTAGCGCTGATGCCTATTATCGGAGGTGGGGCTACCCAGATGTTCAATGCCGAGACTCCGGGTATCACGCACGAACGTTTCCGTCCGCGTGTTACCCAGGTGGCCAAGCGCCTGTGGGGAGTTTATTTGTTCCTGACCATTATCCTTATTGGTCTTTTATGGGCGGGTCCAATGGACTTGTATGACGCTGTCAATCATGCGCTCACTTGTATTTCTACAGGTGGCTATTCCACGAAAAATGCCAGTATCGCTTACTGGGACTCTGCCTATATCGAATATACAATTACGATTTTTATGTTTATCGGTGCGACCAATATTACTTTGATATATTTCTTTTTTAACGGTAGGCCCAAGAAGTTATTTGCGGATGAAGAAACACGCTGGTTTTTCTGGTTCGTACTGATTATTACGGCAATATCGACAGTCTGGATCATGTATAAAGGAATTGTGGACGATTTTGGTACAGCTTTTAGGCAAACGGTATTCCAGGTCGTGACATTGGTGTCTACATGTGGGTTTGCAACGGTCGATTATATTCCGTGGGGACCGTTTTTCTGGCTGTTAGCGCTAGTTCTGATGGTGGTATGTGGTTGTGCTGGCTCTACTTGTGGAGGTTTGAAAATGGGCCGTTTTGTGATTTTGACCAAGAACCTCTTTAATGAGTTTAAGAAGCAGACGCATCCACATGCCATTATTCCGGTACGAATGAACGGGCATGCTGTTTCTGGTGATATCGTCCACCGGGTATTGGCGTTCGCTTTTGCCTATATTGCTTTAATATTTGTCAGCTGTATGGTGCTGATGATCGATGGGGTAGGATTGAGGAGACGATCGGGGCTACTATCTCTTCGATCAGTAACGTTGGACCGGGACTTGGTAGTCTGGGACCGGTCGGAAACTATGCTGATGTTCCGGTGGTATCGAAATGGTTCTTGTCTTTTCTGATGATGGTCGGACGTTTGGAGATCTTTACGGTGCTGACAATCTTGTTGCCGGGGTTTTGGAAACAATAATACCAAAAAAGATAGTTCGGATATACGCTTTTGTCTAATTTTGCGTTATAATAGGTGCGAATCATAAAGACGTAAGATACATGATAGAATATATCAAGGGAGAGATAGTAGAACTGACACCGGCCAGGATGATCTTGGAATGTGCCGGAATCGGTTATGAACTGAATATCTCCTTGAATACATATACTTTTTATAATGGGAAACCGACCGGGAAGATTTACGTGTACGAAGTGATACGTGAGGATGCCCATTTGCTTTTTGGCTTTGCAGGAAAAGATGAGCGCGAACTGTTTCTGATGTTGACTTCCGTGTCGGGAGTCGGTCCCAATACTGCCCGGATGATCCTTCTTCCCTGTCACCATCCGAATTGATCCGGGTGATTGCAGATAAGAACGAAACAGCTCTGACGTCAGTCAAAGGAATCGGATTGAAAACAGCTCAACGTATTCTAGTTGATCTCAAAAACAAGGTAAAGCCGATAGAGGGAATGACAGTGACAGGTGGCTCCTCTTCTGTCGCTGCCAGTGGTGCTGTCACAGAAGAAGCAGTGGCGGCATTGGTTATGCTTGGATTCCAGAAGGCCGCTTGCAAAAGGCGGTTAACTTGATATTGAAAGGTTCGCCTGCACTGGCTGTCGAGCAGGTCATTAAAACAGCCCTAAGAATGCTTTAAGCAATGGATAATTGGCAATTGGCAATTTAGGAGAATTTGGAATTGTCGGTTGTCATTGTCTGTTGTCAATTGTCAATTAACATGAGAAGGACACTGAAATTTATACTCTGGATAACAATTCTACTGTTTGGTGCAGGTCTGTTATTCTATGAATACGGATTTTCTGGCCTATGAGATGTCGTTGCCGGATACTGAACAGCCGGTCGTTCCGGATGATACGGTGCCGAAGGTGCGCACCCGCTTTCCGGTAGCTAAGACGGTCCCTGAAGAATATCAGGATCTTACCAAGCAATCACCTGCTGACTTGAAGACGCCGGATAACGTGAAATCAGTGGTCGAATATGATATCAGAACCGGGACGTATGTAGTCCGTACCAAGTTAGGTGATGCCGATCTGACTACTCCTATTTCGTTGACCCCTGAGGAATACCAGGATTATAGTTTCCAAAAATCCGTTCAATCCTACTATCGCCAGAAAAACGAGGAAGAATTTCAAAAGGCGGCTAATAAGCAGTTCAACTTAGCTGATATGCAGTTCAATATCGGTGCGGCGGAACGTATCTTTGGGCCGGGCGGTGTCCGGGTGAAAACGCAAGGTTCGGCCGAAGTGGAGTTAGGCTTGAAGCAGAATAAAACCAAAAATCCCTCTTTGCCGGAACGTGCTCGTAACCGTACCTTCTTTAATTTCGATGAGAATGTTCAATTGAATGTACAGGCATCGGTTGGTAGCAAAGTGAATTTCGATATGAACTATAATACCGAAACTTCTTTTGATTTCGACTCCAAAAAACTGAAATTAGCTTATACCGGGGAGGAAGATGAAATTATCAAGTCGCTGGAAGCCGGAAATGTAAGTATGACAACCAGTAACTCCCTAATCAACGGAGGAGCAGCCCTGTTCGGTATGAAAGCGGATCTCCAGTTCGGGAAGCTGCGAGTCAATGCGTTGTTTGCACAGCAGGAGTCGGAATCGAAAACGTCAGTTCTAAAGGGGGCGTGCAGACAAAACCTTTCGAATTGACGATTGACCAGTATGACGAGAATCGTCACTTTTTCCTGTCACACTATTTTCGCGACCGCTATGATGAGGCGGTGAAGAACCTGAATACGATTTCCTCTCCCGTCACGATTAGCAAGGTGGAAGTTTGGGTGACAAACAAACGGGCTACTTATGACCAGGCGCGTAACGTGGTCGCTTTTGCTGATCTGGCCGAGCATGATAATATTTCGAATACGACGGTCGTTTCTCCTTCGGGGGGCGCTGTCTATCCCCTATAATAATACGAATACATTATATAATACCTTAACCAGCAATTACCGGTGCTCGTGATATCAGCACGGTAAATCAGGCGTTGGGAGGAACTTTTGTTAACGGTACGGAGTATGAAGAAGTGGAAAGTGCTCGTTTGCTGGATGCGTCCGAATATACGGTCAATACGAAGTTGGGGTATATCTCGCTGAAAACACAGTTGCAGGCAGATGAGGTATTGGCTGTCGCTTACAATTATACTTATTCGGATGGAAAGACTTATCAGGTTGGTGAGTTCTCGACTGACAATCCTTCATCGGCTGCCTCTTGCCTGTATGTGAAGTTGTTGAAAGGAATTACCATGTCGCCTGATATGCCTTTTTGGGACCTGATGATGAAAAATATCTATTCATTAGGAGCTTACTCTGTCCAAAAAGAGAAGTTCAAGTTGAATATCATGTATCAAAGCGATACAACCGGTACGTATGTCAACTATTTGCCGGAAGGGGCGATTGCCAACCAAATCTTGTTACGAGTGCTGAACCTGGATAGCTATGATTCCAACAATCAGCCGCATCCGGATGGTATATACGACTTTATTGAAGGTGTGACCGTCCTTGCCGATAATGGGAAAATTATTTTTCCAAGTGTGGAACCATTCGGTCCTATCTGCGTAAAAAGATTAACAATGATGCGATTGCTGACAAATATGTATTCCAGGAACTCTACGACTCGACATTGACTGTCGCCAGACAGATTGCTGAAAAGAATAAGTTCAAACTGGAGGGGGAATACAAAGCCTCTTCGGGTGCCGAGATACAGTTGGGAGCTTCCAACGTAGCGCGAGGTTCAGTGAAAGTAACGGCTGGCGGAGCGATATTAACCGAGAATGTAGATTATACTGTTGACTATACTTCCGGCGTGGTAACGATCCTGAACGAAAGTATTATTCTGCAGGCACGCCGGTCAGTGTCTCGCTGGAAAACCAGACAGCCTATAACATGCAGCGTAAGACCATGATGGGATTGGACTTGAACTATCAGTCAACCCGAATCTGATGGTAGGCGCTACCATCATGCACATGTCCGAAATGCCGTTGACCACCAAGACGACGATGGGCGACGAAGCGATAAAGAATACGCTCTGGGGTGTCAATATGGCTTATAAGGGCGAGAGTCAGTGGCTTACCAATATGTTCGACAAGCTGCCGTTGCTGAACCTAAGCAAACCCAGCCAGATATCTTTCAATGCGGAGTTCGCTCATTTGATTGCCGGGCATTACGAAAACAAGAACACGGGGGATATTCGTATCTGGATGACTTCGAGTCGACACAGAGCAATTTCGACCTCTCCGACCCTTATCCCTGGCAGTTGTCCAGTGTGCCTTATGACGATGGTACGCCCCAATTGTTCCCGGAAGCCGGGCTGACCAATAATATCGATTACGGGAAAAGTCGTGCTTTGCTCGCTTGGTACACGATCGACGGATTGTTCACGCGTAAAAATTCTTCTTTGCGTCCGAAATATATTACGACAAAAGATTTGTCCAACCATTATGTCCGTGCTATCGAGACGAGAGAGTTGTTCCCGCAACGGCAGCAAAGCATGAGTGAAAGTAATACGTTGACAGTTCTGAACATGGCTTACTATCCGCAGGAACGCGGACCGTATAACTTGGATGCCGATAATATTAATCCTGACGGAACATTGCAAAACCCGGAAAAGCGTTTCGGTGGAATGATGCGAAAGATAGACCAGAGTGACTTTGAGACGGCGAATGTCGAATATATCGAATTTTGGATGCTCGATCCGTTCATTTATGATCGTCAGACAACAGGGGGGATCTGTATTTTAATTTGGGTGAGATATCGGAAGACATATTGAAGGATGAAAAGAAGTTCTTCGAAAACGGATTGCCAATCGATGGCGATACGTCTAAGGTCGATTATACTGTTTGGGGTAAGGTTCCAAAACAGCAGAGTACAGTTTATGCCTTCGACAATACGGCAGGTGCACGTCTGTTGCAGGATGTCGGCCTGAACGGTTTATCCTCGGATGAAGAAAAGGAATATCCGGCTTACCAGGATTATCTGAATAAATTACGCCAGAAATTGAATGCGGTAACCCTAACCGAGATGGAGAACGATCCGTTACAGCTGTCCCCTTTCTTTGATCCGGCCGGTGACAAGTTCCACTATTTTCGTGGTTCGGACTATGATTCTCAGGAGGTGGATATCTTAACACGTTACAAACGCTATAATGGAACGGAAGGAAACTCGAAAGATATCAACGATTCGGGCGAGCGCTACAGCACTTCTTCCAAGACCGTGCCTGATGTAGAAGACATCAATCAGGACAATACTCTAAATAAAAATGAAAAATATTTCGAATACAAAGTCAGGATAACTCCGCAGGTACGGTTGTCGGTGAAAACTTCATTGCGGATAAACGTACTTCATCAGTAAGATTGGCGGATGGTACGACAGAATCCGTTACCTGGTATCAATTTAAGATTCCGGTAAAACAATACCAGCGTCGTGTGGGGGCAATCAATGATTTCAAGACGATTCGTTTCATGCGTATGTATATGACAGGATTTAAGGAATCGGTCGTGTTGCGCTTCGGTACTCTGCAATTGGTACGCGGAGAATGGCGATCCTACGAGCAGGATTTGTCCGATCCGAAGATGCCGCCCGCAGTGAAGGGTAAATTGGAAGTCTCGACTGTCAATATCGAGGAAAACAGTGACAGGGATCCGGTCAGCTATACATTGCCCCCGGGCGTCAGCCGTGTACTGGATCCAAGCCAGCCTCAGATCCGTCAGGAGAACGAACAGGCGCTTTCTTTAAAGATAACGGACCTTGCCGCTCAAGATGCACGTGCCGTGTATAAGAATACGAATTATGATTTGCGGCAGTATAAGCGCTTGCAACTGTTTACACATGCCGAGGTCCGAAATTGGATGTAAACGATCTTGCAGATGGCGATCTCGCTGTTTTTATCCGCCTGGGATCGGACTATAAGAATAACTATTACGAATATGAAGTACCGTTGAAATTGACTCCGCACGGGGAGTATAACTATAACAATTCGGAACACCAGAAAATCGTTTGGCCGGCAGAAAACATGTTGATTTCCGTTTGGAGATTTTGACGGACCTAAAACTGGAGCGTAACCGGGAAAAACGGTCCGGTACGAATGGAGTGTCTTTCCAGACTGTCTATTCTGGTAGGGATCCGGACAACGATGGCAATACGATCCGTGTCAAAGGTAATCCGAGTCTTTCCGAAGTGAAGACAGTCATGATCGGTGTGCGTAACGTGCGTAATAAGTTGAAGAGTGGGGAAGTTTGGGTGAACGAATTGCGCCTGACCGACTTCAATGAAGAAGGTGGATGGGCGGCCAATGCGAATTTGAATGTTGCGCTTTCCGACTTGGGAACGGTGAATGTGGGCGGACGTATCGAAACGGCTGGTTTCGGTGCTCTCGACCAGTCGTTGAACGAACGCCGGATGGAAGACTTCAAACAGTATAACGTGGCGACCTCTATCGAATTGGGTAAGCTGTTCCCGGAAAAGGCGCAAGTCAGTATCCCGTTCTATTATGCTTATTCGAAGGAAACATATGATCCAAAATACAATCCGCTGGATCAGGATGTCAAGTTGAAGGATGCTATCGACAAGGCGGAAACGAAAGCCGAGAAGGACTCGATTCGTAATTATTCTCAAGATAGGACGGTTATCAAGAGTGTTTCGTTTAATAATGTGCGTGTGAATATCAAGAGTAAGAACCGATGCCTTACGATCCGGCAAACTTCACGCTCGGGTATTCGTACAGCATTAATGATAAGAAAAACCCGGAGACTGAATATGAAACGACAAAGGATTACCGTGCCAATTTCGCCTATAGCTATGTGCCTTATGTCAAGCCGATCAAGCCATTTGATAAGTTATTGAAGAAAAACAACGGCTATACGCGCTATGCCAAACAACTGGCGTTTAATGTGGCCCCGTCTATCAACTTCCAGACGGCATGATGCGTAATTATTACGAAATAAAATTACGCGACCTGACAGGAGCGGCAACAGGTGTCCCCAACGATATACCAGTGACATTCAGCCAGAACTTCTATTGGGACCGTGCTTTCAGTTTGAACTGGGCTTTTACGAATAACCTGAACATAACGTTCAGTTCCGGTACGAATGCCCGTATCGAAGAACCGTATGTGCAGGTGAATAAGGAACTGAACCCGGACGGTTACCAGTTATGGAAAGATTCCGTGAAGAAGAGCATCGCTGACCTGGGAACCCCGATGAAGTATGACCAACAGTTTATGGCGACCTGGCAGTTGCCGTTGCAGTTGATCCCGGTTCTGGATTGGACCAATGCTTCTTTGAGCTACAATGCTACTTACAACTGGATCGTGGAGCGACGGTAAGCGAAGATATCGAGATGGGTAATACGATCAAGAACCAGCGTCAGTTCGATTTGCAGGCGAACTTGAACCTGTTATCTCTCTACAACAAAAACAAATATTTGAAGAAGATCAACCAGAAGTTTAACAATACCCGGACTACGGCTAAAAAAACGGAGAAGAAGAAAAAGCCGAAATTGGAAAAAGAAATTGTCTTGAGTCCGGACAGCGCTACGGTTGTCGAGCATGGAATGTTTACGAAAAAGGTGCAAATCACGGCCAGAAGAACGGACGGGCGTGTCTACAAAGTAAAGTTCAAGCCGATCAACTTCGCACAGGTTAAGATTTTGAACCAAGACACGGTGCGCTTGAAGTTGACGATCATACCGGGACCGGCCCCTACTGAGGATTTTCTTTACAAGGCGGTTGAACACAGTGCCCGCTTTTTGATGATGGTGCGCCGTTTCAATATTCAGTTTACGAACTCTGCCGGTATGATGCTGCCCGGTTTCCGTCCGGAGATCGGTGATATCTTTGGCCAGGGACGTTCTTCATTCGGACTTTCCCCGGGGATCGGTTTTGCGTTCGGTGACGTGCGTCGTAGCTATATAGACGAGGCATATGAAAAAGGCTGGTTGATTACGGATACCGAGAGAGACGTGAATGCCGCAGTCATGACCAGTACGAAAAATCTGAATATACGGGCGAACCTCGAACCGATCACTGGATTGAAGATCGACTTGACGGCTCTTCGCAACGATACGCGTAATACGGAAATACAATTTATGTATGAAGGTATGCCGGAGATTATGGGGGGAAACTTTACCATGACGACAATCGCGCTGGGAAGCGCATTCGGAGGCAGTGGCAATGCTATGAATAACTATTCTTCGAAAGCTTTTGACAAGTTGTTGGCAAACCGCGAGATCATTGCCCAACGTATCGAAAGCAAGTATTCCGGCTTGAAATATCCGGATGTGGGCTTTATCCATGATAAAGGCTTGGGAGGAATGCCTTATAATCCGGGAACAGATAATGTGAACGGCGTCAACCGGAATTCGGCGGATGTCCTGATTCCTGCATTTCTGGCCGCTTATACCGGTAAGGATCCGAAGAAGGTAGGCTTGACGGCTTTCCCTTCGTTGAAGAGCATGTTGCCTAACTGGCGCGTTACTTACGACGGCTTGATCAAGATTCCGGCTGTCAAGAAATATTTCAAGAGCTTGACGTTGAGTCACCAGTACCGTTGTTCTTATTCGGTAGGTGCTTTCACATCCTTCTTGAATTGGGTGGATGCCGGGCAGGACGGACTGGGATATATCCAGTCGATTCTGAACGATAACCCGACACCATCGTCTCCTTATTCGATTTCGTCTGTCAGCCTTACCGAAGCGTTTAGTCCTTTGTTGGGTGCAGATGCGACGCTGTTGAATAACGTGACGGTTCGGGCGGACTATTCGACTACCCGCAATTTAAGCCTGAACACGACATCCTACCAATTGGTCGAAGCACTTTCCAAGAAGGTGACGATCGGTTTGGGTTACAAATATGCCGAGTTCAACAAGGTTTTGAAGATGAAGAAAACGCGTGATTTCAGCAATGACCTCACCGTTCGCCTCGATTTCTCGTTCAACAAGATGCAGTCGTTGATTCGTAAAATCGACACTCAACTGACGCAGGCTACTAGCGGTAACATCGCAAAGACAATCTCCTTCTCGGCTGATTACGGTTTGAGCCGTGCGTTGACGGTCCGTGCATTCTATGATATTCAGATCAATGAACCGTTGATATCGAGTGCATCCTATCCGACTTCAAACTCAAACTACGGTATCAGCTTGCGGTTCTCTCTTGCACAATAATCCAGTTTCTCTATCACTCTATCACACTTTGTTTTGCAAGCATTGACAAACATGGTGTGCAAGGAGTGATACATACCGGATTCCTGTATCACACTTGTATCACTACCTGCCGTTGAAATGGGTAGCCGGTATTGTTTACAAAAACGCAGGGAACCGTGCCGATATACATCTGTGTGGAGATAGTTCCCTCAACATAAAGGTCCTTTTTTACTAAAACAAGTAGGAAAAGAACGAAAAGCAAGCAGAAAAGTTTGGAAACATGCCCATCTTCCGCCTTTCTACACCCGGATGTTACCGCTCTCCACACCCGGATGTCCGGAATGGCTACATCCGGATGTCCGGAACTCGTACTTCTTACCAATCAATCTTTTGAATACCTTTGCTTTGGAGGAAAGTATTCGCCTTGCTGAAGTGTTTACAGCCGAAGAAACCATGGTCAGCAGAGCGTGGAGACGGATGCACGGTTGTCAGCACCAAGTGTTTATGGGTGTCGATAAGGGCGATCTTCTCTTTTGCATAACTTCCCCACAGCATGAATACCAGATTTTCACGTCCATCGCTCAATTTCTTTATCACTGCATCTGTAAAAGTTTCCCATCCCATATTCCGATGTGAGCCGGTTTCGTGAGCCCGTACAGTCAGGACCGAGTTCATAGGAAACACGCCTTGCTCTACCCAACGGTCCAGATTGCCGGATGTGGGGATCGGTTTGCCTAAGTCTTGGTGTATTTCTTTGAATATGTTGGCCAGTGATCCAGGAATGGGAACTCCTTGCGGGACGGAGAAGCAGACTCCGTAATATTGCCCCGGATTGGGATAAGGGTCTTGTCCAAGTATAACAACCTTCACTTTCTCGAATGGACAGGCATTAAAAATATGGAAGATCTGGTGTCCGGGAGGAAGCACATGTGCGCTTCTGTATTCGTTCTTGACAAATGTGACCAACTGCTCAAAGTATGGCTTATCAAATTCTTCCTGAAGCGTTTTCGCCAGCTTTCTTCTATTTTGACATTCATGGCATAGCATGTTAATTGGGACAATGCAAAAGTATATAATTTACAAGAGATTATCAAGAAGACAACAAAGATACGACGGATATCTTATCCGGATATTGACTTAATTCTACAATAAGTGTGTATAGTCACAAACTCCCTGAAAATATTTCAGAATAAACACAAACTTATCTTTCAAAGAGATTCAAATTGTATCTTCTTTTTGAAATAAACAAATAAAAAACTGACAGCCACCGATAAGTTAACTATATTTGTCAGCAGATAAGAAGTTACATGCAAAAAAATGACAAAATAAAACTTAATTCCTACCTGGCTCCCCTTTCCTTTTTATATGGAATTGGGATATGGTTGCGAAATCGACTTTTTGATTGGGGTATTTTACATTCCGAACAATATTCTATTCCTGTGATCTGCATAGGAAACTTATCTGTAGGAGGAACGGGTAAAACTCCCCATACAGAATATATCATACGTTTACTGAAAGATAAATATCGCATTGCAGTATTAAGCCGAGGGTACAAAAGAAAAACATCGGGGTTTATTCTTGCTGATTCTGAAAGTTCCAGTTTGGAGATCGGAGATGAACCTTTTCAAATGAAAAATAAATTTCCGGATATACTTGTCGCTGTCGACGCTAATCGCCGCCGGGGGATTCAAAATCTTTTATCCCTCCCTGAAAAAGACAGACCTGAAGTAATTCTGTTAGATGATGCATATCAACATAGATATGTGCACCCTTCCCTTTCGATCGTGTTGAGTGACTACCATCGTTTATTTTATAATGATAAACTAATGCCTACCGGACACCTGAGAGAACCGATAAGTAATATAGACCGAACAGATATCGTGGTTGTTACTAAATGCGACGAAGATATGAAGCCGATCGATTTTCGTATTATTGAAGAAAATATGAAGTTGCGGGCTCACCAGTTACTTTTTTTTACCAGCATCGTTTATGGAGAAGTCAAACCTGTATTCCCCTCGGAAGCTCGTTTCTTAAACCATAAAAATATTGGAAAAGAAGATGATATATTGTTGATATCAGGTATTGCAGTTCCCACTCCATTTATTCGTGAGGCAGAAAAGTATTCAAATAAAGTGTTGCCGGTCGTTTTTCCTGATCATCATACGTTTAGCAAGTCAGATTTCAAGAAATTGGATGTGATATTCGAAAAGATGACTTCACCTGGAAAATTGATTTTAGTAACAGAAAAAGATGCAGCACGTTTAAAAAACAGTCCTCTTGTTCCGGAAAGTTGGAAGAAATATTTATATTATCTACCGATTGTAATCAGGTTTTACAATGAGCAGAGTTTTAATGAGACAATAAAAAAACATATTATCACATTTCCCAAAAATAATATATTACAAAACAAATATGAGTAACAGGACAGAAATATCAACATTAGGCGAATTCGGTTTGATTCGCCACCTAACTGACAGGATTGAAATAAAGAATAATAGTACGATAAAGGGCGTAGGCGATGATGCGGCAATCCTCTCCTATGAGGATAGACAAGTGCTTGTCACCACCGATCTATTATTGGAAGGTATTCATTTCGACTTGACTTATGTACCTTTAAAACATCTCGGATATAAATCGGCTGTTGTAAATTTCTCCGATATTTATGCCATGAACGGCCAGCTAAGCAGATCACTGTATCACTTGGTATTTCCAAAACGTTTTTCTGTTGAGGATGTAGAAGATTTTTATGCTGGGCTAAAGTTGGCCTGTGATGTATATGGAGTCGATATTGTCGGAGGAGACACTTCTGCTTCTTTAACAGGGCTTTGCATCAGTATCACTTGTATTGGGGAAGGAGAAAGAGACAAAGTTGTTCTTCGCAGTGGAGCCCAAGAAACGGATTTGATATGTGTTTCCGGGGATTTAGGAGCTGCTTATATGGGATTGCAATTATTAGAACGCGAAAAAAGGATATTTAAAGGTGAAAAAGATTTCACACCGGATTTTACAGGCAAAGAATATCTGTTGGAACGTCAATTGAAGCCGGAAGCTCGTAAAGATATTATAGAGATGCTTCGTCATGCGGGGATTATCCCTACAGCATGATGGACATATCAGACGGTCTGTCTTCCGAACTTTTGCATATTTCAAAAGAAAGTAATGTCGGATGTCGCGTATATGAAGATAGAATTCCTATCGATTATCAGACGGCTGCAATGGCTGAACAATTTAATATGAATTTGGTAACTGCAGCTTTAAATGGCGGTGAAGACTATGAATTACTTTTCACTGTTCCTCTCACTGATCATGATAAAGTATCTGAAATGAAAGGTGTTAAAGTAATCGGTCATATTACAAAACCCGATCTCGGTAACTACTTGGTAGGTCGTGATGGAGGCGAAGTCGAACTAAAAGCACAAGGCTGGAATTCTTTGGAAGAATAAAAATCAGTAAAAAGTAGCTCTGCCTATTGCAAGACTCAAAAAAGATTCATATCTTTGCACCCGTTAAACAAAACAAGGGTGCCATAGCTCAGTTGGTAGAGCAAAGGACTGAAAATCCTTGTGTCCCCGGTTCGATTCCTGGTGGCACCACTTGATGGAAATGCTAATCGCTGATAATGAAGCGGTTAGCATTTTTACTTTATCTCGGCTATTGGAAATTGATACTACTTTGATACTTCACAAAATAAAGGCCTTATTATCCGATCCCGGAAATAAGGCCTTATTCGTAATTGATAAACCTCATGAGCCATGAGGATGTACAAATATATACATTTTTGCGTTATGAAGCAAATGATTTATATCAGCACAAAATTCTAACCATAAATAATGATATATGCAACATAACCAAAGAACACTATAGCCAACAATACCCTGGATCTCATAATCGCTTTTAATAGAATCCAAAGCCAATCAAACAATGTCCATCCCCAAGCTATTAGTTTTATGACTAAAGTTCTTATAAAGTCCTCATTCGTTACTATTATCTCAAAACTTAGTAGATAAGAAGCTAGGATGAGGATAAGAAGCATAAGTCCCAAGCTGACTATGACAAATCCTACAATTCCCAATGAGAGAAAATAAATGGCATCTTGTATTTGTTCTATGATATACATACTTTGATTCTGGCTACAACTCGAAATACTTGTTCTCAATACTTTTATTGTCTCTTTTTGGGATAGTTGTCCTTTTGATTAATTGGTATTATTTCATCTTTTATTAATTTGTACTTATATCCATCTTTGATATAGACTTTATACTCATTACATTCTGTGTGTCGATAATAAAACTCTACTTTTACTAATTCGAATTTATAGCATGGTTCAGGATCACCATACTCAATTTTTTCTTGCTTAATTGCTTTATAGATATATGTAACAGATTCAAAAGCACTGTCTGAGAAACTACTTGTTATCGTTTTATTTTTTAAATCAAACTCTGTGTTGCCATTCTCTAAATTAGCAAAAGGTGCATCCTTTATAATTTCAGCATAATAAGGGTGTATTTTATAAACCTCATAAGAATTAGTACCTCTGCTACCTCCTCTATGTTCATTGATTAGAAGTTCATCTTCTCCGTCAAAGTCTACATCTGAAAAAAGAAAGGTGAATATTCAGAAAGAATTTCATCTTTCTTCTTAGGAGTGTAATCCCAAAACAAAATATCACCATCTTTTAAATTAGTATGTGAATAAACAGCTGTATCACTATAAGATCTAGTTTGAATATAAAAATGATTATCCTCACTTTCAAAATATAGAACTGCCTTTCCTGCTTCACATGTTTTTCCGTTATATGTATAAGGCATCCATAGCACTTTTACCGTATAGCCGTTTACAGGTTGTTTGTATTTAATGTATATACGAGGAAATTTAAATCCTTAAATTCTTGTGCAATATAGGCTTTCTGCTTTTTTTCTTGTGAGATGATTTTGTTCGTATCTATCTGAGTAGACTGAATAGTAATCATATCCATTTCATTGATCTTACCTGTTACAACTAAAGAATCAATATTCTCTTTTCTGTATTTACTTAATAGAGAATTCAACGTTCCTACTTTTGAAACGTCTATTATAACAGATTTTTCTAAAGATATAGTAACAAAGAAGGTTAAACCTATAAGCAATAGCCCTAACACATATTTAATTAGCTTTTTGTATTTAAAATAAAACTTTGGTTGCATTTGTGTAATATATTAACTGAAAAGACTTTACAGCATAATTATCTTTTACGAAGCAAAATCATATTTACTGTTTTTTATCTCAAAAATATAGATAATTGCATCAATCAAATTTTAATAAATACAGATGTTATAATACTCGATTTAAATATATATAAGAAAGATGCAATATATCACCTCCCACAATCTCCCCCTCACTAAAACAATATTTAATGGGAAGAACCTAGTAGAATAAATTCTATTCTTCTTACAAAACTGTAAAAAATGTGTCATGCACACGAAGGATGGTAATAACAAGGTATTTCATAAAAATATACATCTACGTTTTTTATCGAAATAGCGTTAAATATGGACATTATGGTAACAATTTTGTTGGATAATAAAAATGTTACAATAAGATTTTATCTACTAACTAATGCCATGATTCATTAAACTAATTTTTCATATGTTTCTGACGTAAACCAATTGTCAAAAACACCCTTACAGGTTTTATTTTACAGTGACACGTCCCTGTCTACCAACTACCGTAACTGATTTTAGCCAGCTTTTTCCCTTTTTCCAGAGTTATATTAATAAAACCATCATCCTCATCATTTTCTCCTTTTGGGGCAGGAAATCCATTACCCCATACAATAGAATAAGAGTATTGATTCTCTGATACTGACCATCCTGAATTAGATTCATTAATCAAACTGTCTAATGATTTATAAAATACATCAGAAGGTATTTCCCTAAATTCAATTAGAAGTATATCTGTATGATCTCCTGTAAAACTTCTCTTTCCTTCTTTATATTCACGAACAATAAATGCAGGAAATGAAGTTCCTGTGATCCGTCCTATTGTATGATGGTCTCTAAATCTATATCGATTGTTTAGATGTCAATATATTCTAATAATATAATCACAAACAATATAGCAAGACATGTATATCTTTTACTAGTACTCATTTTTATCCTTCAATAATATATATGATTTCAATATCTTCTACTACTCTTAAATTGCAAAAAAAACATTTATAAAACGCATGATTGTATGATTGTACTATTTGCTTTTCCGTATATATGTAATAAGCAAATACAGAAAGCGTAATTCCTATTAAGGCAAAAACGATTTTTACATTCTTCTTATTTTTCATAAAATAGTATATTTATACGATTATTATCAAATAGCGGATATATATAGAAATGTATTCTCTACATCCTCAAAAGAATATCTTCCATCCAATAAAGTTTGTAATAATTGGGTTTCTTTTTCAAGTTGTTTTATCCCTCTGGGGAATACCAACTTGTTTATACTTTGAATTACTCCATCTAAAACATTGTCTTTAGCAGTTGCTTTCTTGTGCCGATAAAAAAATTTCATAAATTCCATATTGCTAACTTGTAATTAAATAATTTGTATATATTATTTATTCCTACTTTTTTGTCAAGGATTGTATTATCAAAATCCAAATAGGGGTAAACATTACCACTGATAGAATAACACCTAACCAGTCTATTTCCTCGTAAGTATGATAAGAGTACGCTATTCCTACAATTGCAGATATAAAAGCTGATAATACAATAATCCCCTTTTTAAGGGATTCTCTGCTGAGGTGGTTGGGATGACAGTAACTATACGTTCCTCTATCAACTTTACCAGGAACCGAATCTCATATGTCCCAATCTGCTTCCTTTTTCTATCTCAATTGTCAAAAATAAATCGTCTCCATTTGGAGAATCTTTAGCATCCCAGACCATCTGATACGTGTATTTGTTATTAGCATCTTTACTCCATCCCGAATCCTTTATAAGTGTTAGGCTATCTATAGCATGATAAAAAGAATCAGAGGGAAGACGAAAGAACATAAAACTTTTTTTGTCTGTATGATCTCCCAAAAAGCTACCGGATCCCGAATGGTGATACAAAATCATATAAGAGGGAAATGGAGATTTTGTTATTTCAGCTATTTCTTCATGATCCATAAATTGAAAACGATGTTGCATATCATCGGCCAAGTATATCGACATTATAAAAAGAATTGCATATAAAAACCAAAATAGAGGCGAGATCAACAGTAATATCGCTCTCCATAAGGTTCTTAATAACTTCCATTTCTTAGCCAAGTAATAAAAAGTGGTGATAAGGTGAACCAACAAATCAATATAATAATCCACTGAACTAACTTTTTCATATTCTACAATTATAAATTTAGGGAAATCTGTTTCTGTAATCTTTCTTATACTTCGACTATCCATAAAATGATGTCTTGTTTTCTGTCATTCATGATATTTATATTCCAAGTTCTTACTTATACCCTTTATATTTCAATATTTTGTATGTTGGTAGGTACAGTATTAGTCTATAGAATGACTGATAATATTCGACAACCGAATAATTACTTCACTGGTATTTCTTCCCAAAATACCCCTAGATCCGTCTGTACACACATTGTCAGTCCATAATTTGCGTACTTTAATCCAGTTGTCAAGTGTTTTTGGAAGTATAGAAAGACTCTGTTTTGTTGTTGTTATCAACTGTTTGTATTCTTCTTCTCTTATCTTACCTTCATGAGTATATTCCTTTAGTGCTAAATAACAACAATTAAGTAACAAATCTCTAGCACATTCTATAAAGACACCGTTATCCTCATAAAAGTCACAGTTTAATATGCCTCTATCATTCGATACAATAAAACATGTGATTCCAATATTTGAGCCGGTCCTATTGATACCTTGGGACCAATTATAGTACCACCCCACCTGTCTAAACAAACGTAGTCACGATAAATTCTGTATATTAGAGTTTCCAATTCAAGCCATGCTTCAAATTCATTCTTTAGCAAGCTTTTTTGTTCGTCTGTCTCACATAGTTCCAATAGTTGTGTATATTCATTATATTGCAGAAAGAGTTGCCTCTTATATTCAACGTGATTATTTAAAATCATGCCAGCATAAGTTGATTCATCTGAATCCAACTCCCATAATTTTCGACTTGCTTCAATTACTGCCTCAGCTTTGGCATAAGGAGATATTGTATCTGATCCTAACTTATAAGTATTGTAATAACTGCATAATTGATTGCGGTATTTATTCATCCATTTTATATCATTTTCAATTTTCGATGATGGTAATGAATCTTCGTTGACATATTCGTACAGAGAATCCATTAATACAGTAAGTTTGCGATTTGTCTGATCATTTTTAGAGTTGCATGATATTAGTAATACAACTATACAAAAAAAAATCTTGTCATATTTTTATAATTAATCAATTTAAATAAAAACGATATTATGTCTAATTTATGATGAGCTAAATAAATACTACTGTAATGTTGTTCTCAAACAACTTTCCCATAATTTAACAATCAATCTGTATATTCGTATTTTTAAAGGCATTTCTAATGAATAACTGTTACTGATTTAGGGATTTTTACATGATGTAATTTTTCGCAGTATGCAAAAGTACCTTCTCCCAATATGGTTATTGACTTTGACAAACGTACATCTACTATGTTCTTGCAACAGGCAAAAGTCCATATACCTATATGAATTACAGAATCTGGAAGTTTTATACCGGTCAAACTTTCGCAAGAATCAAAAGCTGCATCTCCAATATAAGTTACTGAATTTGGTATTTTTATTCTTTCTAGGTTTTTACAATAAGAAAAAGCTTCTTCTCCGATTCTGATTACTGAATTAGGAATAACAATTTCAACAAGTTCAAAGCAGTCTGTGAATGCATTTTGTGCAATAGATATGGTAGTCTCTTTTATCGTATAAAATGCAATATTCACCCCTTTTATCAAAGTTTTCTTATCTTTACTATATTTAGCCCCAAATTCATCGATCCAATAATTTACATTTTTATCATCTTCTAATATGGATGGCTTTTTTATATCTAAATTTAAGCCTAATATAAATTCATCAATGATTTGCAGACCAATTGCAGATTGAATGTAGTTATCTTCAAAGAATTTAAAAACAATATAATTATAATATATCTCATATTCATTTAAATCCTTCTTGGATAATTTAAAAACATATTGAGATAAGTTGCTATCCATAATAGCACGATGATAAATTCGCTTAAATCTTTTTTTCTCCTGTATATAGATCTGCAATGATACCATTCAAATTCTGCTTATTATTATAGATTTCAGGTCCATATAATGAAACTATATATTGCAAGAAATTTTGAAAGTGAAGTATAGCTTTTTGCCTTCTCTATATTCAATATTGGGATCCACAAAAGGGCAGTTATCTAACGATATAGATACATTTGTTGGGGGAAGCCATTCACCTTCACACTGTAAGCATTTCATAAGCACTATTTTGATATATTATTTTGTGAAAGTACTTCTAATCTCTTTTTAGCGAGCAGATTCCCTTGTTCTGTTGCTTTTTGATACCACTCTATAGCTTTTGAAATATCCTTATCAATTCCTTCTCCTTGTTCATAACAAACTCCTAAATTATATTGAGCCATTACAAGATTTTGCACTGCTGCTGCTTGATACCATTTAACGGCTTCTTTGCTATTTTGTTTAACGCCTTTGCCGTTTTTATAACAATAAGCTAAATTACATTGAGCATTCATATCTCCTTGCTGAGCAGCTTTAAGATACCATATTACAGCTTTTGCATAGTCTTGGGTCACTCCTAATCCATGTTGAAAACAACTCCCTAATTTATACTGAGCTTCTATGTTGTTATGTTTAGCAGCTTCTTGATACCACTTGGCTGCATTTTCGTAACTTTGTGTTACACCTTGTCCAATTTCATAATAATATCCTAATTTATTTTGGGCTGTCGTATCTCCCTGTTCTGCTGCTGCCCTATACCATTTTGCTGCCATTCCATAATGTTGAGCTATACCTTGCCCTTTTTCGTGACAAATTGCTAAAGCTCTCTGAGCTGCAACATCTCCTTGTAGTGCTGCTTTGTGGAAGAGCGATACTGCTGATTCGTAGTTTTGAACCGTTCCGTGACCATAATAGCAGCAACGTCCTAAATTATATTGAGCACTCGAATTTCCTTGTTTGGCCGATTTATGATACCATTCTGCTGCTTGTTTATAATCCTTGACTAATCCACGACCATAGAAATAGCAATTCCCTAGATTATTTTGGCACTTGCATTTCCTTGGTTTGCGGACTTCCCATACCATTCCACTGCTTTTTATCATCTTTGGCTAATCCCCGATTGTAATAACAATTTCCTAGATTATTTTGAGCAATTGCACTTCCTTGTTCAGCAGACTTTCGGTACCATTCCACTGCTTTTTCATAATCCTGAACTAATCCATGACCATATTCATAACAAAGTCCCAAATTGTTTTGAGCGCCTCTATTCCCTTTTTCCGCTGATTTTCGATACCAATTCACTGCTTTATTATAATCCTTAGTTAATCCACGACCATAATAATAACAAATCCCCAAACTGTTTTGGGCATTCGCATTTTCCTGCTCGGCAGCTTTTCGATACCATACCGCAGCTTGCTTATAATTTTGGTCTAATCCACGGCCGAAGTAATAACAATCTCCTAATTATTTTGAGCACTCGCATTGTCCCTGTTTAGCAGTACATTCGATACCATTACCGTAGCTTGCTTATAATTTTTATCTAATCCACGGCCGAAATAATAATAATCTCCCAAATTATTTTGAGCCTCTGCGTTCCCCTGTTTGGCAGCTTTTTGGTACCATGTTGCAGCTTGCTTATAATCTACAACTACTCCACGGCCATATTCATAACAAACTGCCAACCTGTATTGAGCGTCTGCATTCCCTTGTTCCGCAGCTTTATGAAGCCATTTTACGGCCTCTTTTATAATTTTGATTGGCATCTTGGCATCATAATAACGTGTTCCCAATTTTACTTGAGCTTCAACATCTCCTGATTCTGCTTTTTCTATTAATTTATCAATTTCACGTTTTAAATCAAGTGATATGCCTTGGGCAAAACAATCTATTACCTGTTTCCCAAAATCTTGTTCGTAAAAATTTTCATCTATGAAACTTGTTATAAGTTGGTGATAAAACAACCTTCTTTCTTCTGATGATTTTAAAGAGATATTATAAATTCGTGAAGAAACCGCATCTTCCAACACAGCTCGCCGATAGACACGTTTTTATCTTTTCTTCACCCACATAGAGATCAGCTATTAAATTGGCCAACTTATATTTATCTTTATAGATTTCTTTGCCATAAATAGAAACTATATATTGTAGAAAGTCCGCGAAATCATATAACCCTCTCACAACTTCGTCATTGAATATTGGCGTGTGACAAACGGACATTCTTTTAATGTAACAGTTTTATTTTTAGGGGGAACAAATTCTCCACCACATTTAAAACACTTCATTCTATTTTCTTTCTAATAGTTTTCAGAACAATTGCACCTATTTTTCTTTCTATTCCTTGCTTTGTTAGGGGAATGCCAGTCTCTTTTGCTATTTTTGTTTTACTTTGGTTATACCTAAAGCTCTCTTCCAAGAAAACGTTACACCTGGTATTTTCATGATTTTATGTTTTTTATTATTCCACTTATCGAAATATCATCTCCACTTCCTTTTTCGGATAATATAGGAAGGTAGCAGTCGATTTCTTTACGCGCTTGTTCTCTCCCTTTTTCTTGAAATGTCTGATATAACTCTTGATAGAAAACATATAGATCATCATTGGAAAGAAAACTATCATCAACACCGTCACTTCCTACAAAAAGTGCAACAGGGAAACGATCAGTATGCAGACAATACCGAAATTCTTCAATTGCTTTTTCATCACAAAGTGAAGTTGTGACATTCAAGAAACAAGCCTCGTCCCAAGGAATAGGTTGTCCCCAAGAACCATCTTCATAACAACTACACATTTACCGTCACCAATATGTAATCCGAACCAGAAGTGATTGGGAAAGATGATAACAGCAATTAATGTTGTGCCGTATGCTTTCACGAAATAAGTTTCTGATTCTGTTTCATATCGTGTCCTATGTTTCGCATCAACCTGTGCTAACTCTTCCTTTCGAAAGGGGTGCCTGCAAAAATCTTTTTTGACTGCTTTACGCCAGTTGTAGACAATATTGGTAACTAATTGGCGCATAAACTTATCTGGCTGTTGTATAAGCTGTTGTTCTAATTCAATTGCTTCGAGAGATAGGAAATAGCCCATAAATTCTCTCAAAGTGTTCTGTACCGCTTTTTGAGCCAGTTTAGCTCCTTTGTCGCTACGAAAATAATTAGTACTACCATGTCCGTCACAGACAATAGCTAAAGCATATCTGTTCCCATCACTAGAAAATGCAGCATCTTGACATACTTTACCAATCTTTTTGTGCGAAGCTCCTTGGTGAGAACAATGGAATGCCTTCCACTGTTCTTTATTTATATCAATTGAACTCATCCAAATCTACATCTTCGATATTTTCCGTATTGACATAGTCACTCACTTGACTGATTATTTTATCTTGTTTGCTGGTATCTTCTACACCACTACTCTTGCTGTTTACCTGTGATGAAGTGACACTGACAAACTTGATAATGGCTTTTAAAGCAGCTTTGTTGTGTACTTCAATAACTGCTTCACTGTTTCCTGTAAATTCGCTTAATACGTTCTTGTCGGCATCGTTACCGATAGCAATGGCTATTTTAATAGCGTGTTTGAACCAGTTGTTTTGTTTGATCGCGTTCAATCCATCTTTATAATCATCTGTAGGTTCACCATCAGATAGCAAAATGATAACTGGAGCATACGAACCGGCAACCTCTTGCAAAAATGCCGTTTTGGACAGTTTAGTGTTCAGTTCGTTTAAAGCACCCCCCAAACAAGTTAAACCTCCTGCTTGTAAATCGTTCCATACAAAATCTTCAGAATTAATTGGCTGTGGATATAGCCAACGAACAATAGTGTTGAATTGGAGAGCTGCTATCTTTATGGCTGCATCTGGATTGTCAGATGAAAGATCTTTCAGATCAGGCACAGTTTCACGGATGGCATCATTCAACGAACCAATCTTATCGCCAAGCATGCTGCCTGAAGTGTCTACTAAGAAAAACAAGACCATTGTCTTTGCGAGCTATTTTAACTCTTTCTGTATTCATGGTTGTTTCTGTTTTTTGAAGTTTATAAAATGGTTGCTTTGCTCCCGTTTCCAAAAGCGATTTCATTACCTATCAAAAGAGGGACTGTCTCTCCTGGTTCAATAGGTCGAGTCTTTCCGTTTTTCATCGTCAGGATCCAAGTTTCTTGTGTTAGATTGCGCAAGCCGAATAATCCCGATGTTTTTTTGCTTTCCACGATAATACCTGTGCAAGTATTCAATAATTGTTTGTAACTGTTTGTTATATATTGATAGACCTTTTTGTCGCGATCGGCAGCTACCCTATACGAACCTGATTGAATTATTGGCATACGTTGTTGTATTTTATATTGACAATCGCTACAGACAAAATTATTTTGTTCTATATCCAAAAAGATCTCGTTACCACAAGCAGGACATTTTACCAATCCATGACGCATACGTAGTAGTACTTTTTCTAACCACTCTTTTTCCGTAATCCGGCGTCCCGGTTCATGCATCACCTTTTCACTAAACTGGTCGATAAACATATCACGTACATATTTCGGAAATAAAGGCCAAAGCTGTATGACGTTTACATGAATACCCTCAACCGGACGGTTATTTTGCTTCTGCAAATCATAGATAAACACGGGATCATCCCCATAAAATAGTCTCTCATTTTTTTCTGTCATACAGGGGCAACGGCTAATCCGTTCACCTTCCAATGGATGATTATTGAAAAAAGTAGAAATAGGATAACTGCCAATGAGAAACGATCAGATTGGGTGTCAGGGCAAGATTTCTTACGAGTTATGATTCTGGTGCCATATATCGACATTTACCCAATACGCCCATATTTTCACCTGAAGGGGCAATGTTATCGTTGTCGCAGATCAGTACATCACCTGTAATGGGATTAAATAAAAAAGTTGCCGTCATTCAAATCCTGATAACTATAGCCTTTATTATGTAGTTGGCGAAAACTAACACATATCTTAATAGCAGCCTCTACCATAGCTGACACTGTACTGAAATGTTCTTTGGCTAATAAGAAATCACTAAATTCTTTATAGGACGGATCACGTAACTCCATTAAATAACCAAAACGTCCCTTCTCATCCTTTTCTGTTATAAACAAAGGCCATAAAAAGCAGGAGGCTGGAGAACCTTTTTCTATGTTACATTTCAGATTCTCATAAAACTTTGGTTTGCTTGGTTTATGATACCATTTCAATGCATATTCTTTTTCACCATAACATACCTTATAAACAGTACCTTGTCCCCCAGAACCCAACTCTTCAAGAATAGTAGCTTCCCCCCTTGTCAATATTCTTATTTTGTCTCCCTGTTTTAACATAATGATAGCCTCATTTATATTGATCACCTCAATTTTGAACTTTATTTTCTTGTATAAGAAGTTCCTTGCTTACATCAATCTTATCTGTTGATTGTAGATAAATTCGAACTATTCCAAATTCCACTATCACAATTTAAAGATTAACAAAAAGCGTGGGAACCATCGTCTACTACTGTTCTGAGGCTCTCGACTGCCCACTAACCAATAATAGAAAATGATCCCACGCTTTATGCACGTATATAGTCCGCCTGTTTACAGGCAGATATATAACAACATAAGCGCAGGAAGCCATTTTGCTACTATCTTGGTTAGTTGAAATTGTCGAGATTTCAGAACAAGATAATATCGAAACGCTTCTACGTTATTTCCAATACGCTGCAAAGGTAAAGCATTAATATTATCTGTGCAATGCAAAACCTTATATTTTATCATTTTAATTGCTTCTGACGATATTTGTCTCTTTGGTGGTACCTTTCTTCTCTGGCGTAAGAAATAGCTTTATAATGCTTCTATCTGCATTTAGATACGATAGTCTGGATATTGGGTAAGTATTTTGGGATATGTAAGGTCCGTATATACCTACCTTTCATGAACCACCCCCCGTTCATTACCCGTTTTTGGGGTTACTTCCCCCTGTTATTTGCACGAAAAGTCGTTTTTTCTCTATACAAGAGCGTAAAAATAAGGGAAAAATAAAAACATTTTTGACTGGTAACAAAAACAGGCAAAGAATGCCGGTTTTGTCCCTTCTGTAAGCGATATCTACGGGCTTTTGGCTGGATTTTTTATGTTCGAAACGGGACAAAGGGGTACCAATAACAACAAATTTTCTCCTGATCGTATTCCAAAAGCCCAAATAAACAAACATCCTGCAAATACAAGCTAAAACAGTTCTGCAATAGCTTGGCTCTTTGGATTGACTTTTGGTTATATGCAAGATGATCAAACAATGAAGTATGCTCTTGCCTGGTACCGTTAACAGCCGACATGCGTTCCAGAAAGAAACAGGCAGTCCCGGCACCCAGAGGGGGCAGCCTTCGCCGACCGCCTGTTCCCTCTATGGCTGGGTGCTCCTGCTGCCTCTTCCGCCGTTACTTGCCTGCAACATTAGAACCGATCTCCATATACCGACATTGGATTTTCCCTTGTTTCGGGCTGTTTTAAGCATATGTATCGAGTTGCCTTGGATCTTTATCCAATATGACTTAGATATGGCTTAAAATAGTTCCTATGTGGGGATATGAGATGTATAGAATAGTATTGTTTACATACTCCTATATATCAATATTTGATTATAAGTTTACCTTATTATCAGAGATTACCTAATTCTAATGAGATACGATCTCTTATCTTACAATCAAGTTCTTCCATCAATGAAGATCTTTCGTTTATAGAAAAATTCTCATTGAGTTCATTTAGCCTCTTGTTAAATCGGCTCCTGTTTTGGGTATCTAACTGTTCTATTAAAAACATCTTCGTTTCTTCTATGAACTTTGTAGATGGAGGCAAAAACGAAGGTAAGTATAACAAGGCATTGAGCAGATACTCCATTGCCTTCTTTGGAGTATTTATGGGGATGGTTGGATTACTGATCGGGATATTCCTTTTTTCGATATCAAAATATTTCTTTCCCCATAACTGAATGATATATTGGTAAAAATGGGGGGTCGATAGAGTCTCACCTGTTATGTTTTCCCAGTCCAACTGCTTAGATGAGGATTTAAACCATCTACTCTCGAACCTTAACAAACAACTTTCTGCTCCTTCTTTACCTTGTGACTCCATCCCTTTGTCGTAAAAGGCACAAGTATGACTTTTGGATTTATAATAAAGTGTAGTTCCCTTACATAAATCTCTCTTATGCCGTGGATAGTTACCTAAAAATGGCAAATATTCTTTGGTATTATGAGACATCTCAAAATCTGCTGCTATATCTATACGTGTAACATGAGCAGAGTTTATATCCAACTGTAAAATGTCACTAAGTAAGTCTATGACTTGTTTGATCTCTTCTCTTCCCAATAAATGTAAGTTATTCCCATAATAGAATTTGGCAAGGCTTCCTTCTATGGTAATGAATGAATTGTAGATATTAATTCCCAAATTATCTAATTGATAGAACCTGCATTTATCGTGAACATTTGTATCTCGTTGGGAATCAAATTTGGAGAGGAGAAATCTTATCTCCTCTTCCAAACAATTTAAGCGAAACTTTACAGTATCATACATGCTTGCCTCCTTTCTTTTCCAGAATATTCTGAATTTCAGATAGAGAGTAATATATCCGTCCTCCCATAGAGATAGCATGGATGATGCCTTGTTCGCTCCATTTAGCTAAGGTAGGCAAGGATATACGCAAAAGTTTTGCTGTCTCCTTGCGTGTGAGTAGTTCTATTGACCTACTCTCTTTAGCCGGCTTTAAAGGTTCAATGACTTGCTCCAATGCGTTGATGAGCATTTTTTGAAACTCTTGAGGGGTTAAACCCCATAAAAAAACATTTTTATCCATGATCTTTGAATATTAAAAGTTATGGCACAAAGATCATGAGTTCGTGATTCCCGTTTTTCCCGTTATTCTTCGGAAATAAAAATAGAGCAAATAAGAAGCAAAATCTTTCATTTCTTGGTCTGAGAAGTTTTTGTCCTGTCCTTTCTCAAGGTTGCTACGTGTTACTATGTTGCTATCTGTACCATCTTCTCTTTTTTCCACAACCCTTATTCCAAAATATTCATAAAAACATTTCCATTGAGTAATTTTTTTTTTGACTCTGAATGAATCCTTTTTCTTGCATATACAGAAGTAATCTGGCCAAATAGTTCTTTCGAGAACATATATATATGTTGTTCTTTATTATTCCCCCTTTTTCTAACTGTTCAATAAGTCTGGGACATATGGTCGATACTTATGAACAAAAAAGTTCTTCTATGCTAGGTATGGATGAAACTTTTTGCTCTTTTTTTCTGGGATATATTTGTCCAGCCAGTAACAGAAGGTGTCTCCATGATTTTTTCTACACGAAATAAGAACTTGAGATATATTCACATTTTGCTTTATGAATAAATCTATGATAGGGACAAACACTTCTGGGATAATAAAGTCGAAAAATGTTCTAAATTCATGAATTTGTGATTTAGCAGTAAATCAGACATCTCCTCTAATATATATTTCGCATATTCAACTTTAGCTTGGGGGTTAAATAAAATATTCTGTTTTATAGTCCGGAAACAGTCATTCCGTAAACGAGCACATTCTTCACCTACAACATTCGCCAATACGATATCACCTTTAAAAGGTTCTACCTTTGGTGTCTTCTGTTCTTGGGTAGCTTCTGGTACTGACTCATATTGATATTGAAAATGATTGATATACTCCTCGCCATATCCACGAATGAATGAATAAATCTTATCGCAGTAGAATTTAATATCTGACATAACTTGAACTATTTATATACAAATTTAAATTTAAAATAACCCGTCGCCACTTATGGCCTCTTTTCGTTCATCCATTTTCTTGGCGATACTATCTGCCACCTCATCCGAACTTAGCTTTATATACTCATAGAACGTTTTTTCATCTTTGTGACCGGATATGCTCATCATCTGGTATGTATCAAAATTTCCACTAAGATACAGGTTCGTTATTCCGCTACGTCTTGCCGTATGACTGCTCACTAATTCGTATCGCGGTTTGATAACATTTCCTTTGTTATCCCGTTCAAAAGAGACAAGCCCTTGTTTTTCCTTTTCACGTTCTTTCATTGTCAAGAGAGTACGTTCCTTTCTGGCTAAAGATGGAACGGTAGAGGATAGCTCTTTCAATATTTGTTTGATATAGCGATTTAATATGACATCATTAACTTTTGGTATGTCATACCCGTATTTTTCCGCTATATGCAGTAGGTTATCGTTCAAAATAGGTATCACGACATCATTGCCGGTCTTTTCCTGAACGATACGAACTACTTTGGTACCTTTGGCTGTCGTGGTGAAATTTTCCTTTTCTAAACGGGCATAATCACTGAAACGCTGACAAGTATAGCATCCAACAAGAAAAACATCGCGTACCTTGTCTTTTAATCCTTCCAACGGCATTTCATACAGTGCTTGTAACTCTGCTTTGGTCAGATAGATTTCTTTGGCTTTATCCGTTTCCTGTATCTTTTTTTACTGAACGCTCTCAATGCAATAAGATTGTTATGTAGTTCCTGGTCCATTGCATTTGAATCATTGCCTTAAAACAGATAATGTATTTATTAATAGATGTTACCATATAGCCGTTTTTCTCCATGAAAGAAACGAAACGGTCGGCCAAAGCCTTGTTTATATCTTTCCATGTAAAAGGATATATTTGGATAAAACGTTTTAGCTACATTATTCATAGTGGATTCATTTCAGGTTATCAAAACAGATATGGGGACAATCTGAAGCCTCCAACTAATGTCTATCATCGAATGACCGCTTGATGTAGAGTTATAATCCTGTCCGAAGCCTTG
>ENA-OQCS01000232-OQCS01000232.1-human-gut-metagenome-genome-assembly--contig:-NODE-232-length-30129-cov-4.557096_pt1 | contig 30129 bp, 39 predicted proteins | sample MGYA00242757_ERZ504575 | MGnify/ENA primary metagenome ERZ504575 (study PRJEB26092, sample SAMD00036297) | human gut metagenome | host: Homo sapiens | study: EMG produced TPA metagenomics assembly of... | reverse complement strand
AAAGAAAGAAATCGGCGCATGTATCCTCGGTGTTCTCGAAGGACTTGCAGGTCTTGTTTTACTTTTCAGCGGTATCCAGAGATTCATTACAGATGTAATGGCAGCTTATATGGTCGGTGCTGTCATCCTGATCTATGGTATTTTCCAGATTGTCGGTGGCATAAAGACATACAGCACCTCTAAGGGAAAAGGAATCCTGAGCATTATCTGTGGTATTTTATCTGTCATTGTCAGTATCGTATCATTTACCCACCCTGTACTTACCATGATCTCTGCAGGATATATGATCGCATTTTCTGTTTTAATGCAGGGTATCAACATGATCGTACTTGGAATTAATTTCGGAAAGGCAGAAAGTTGACAAAAAGGTTATGGCTATATGAATAACACAAAAAGCTCCAAAAACGTATCTTTAAAAAACCAGCTTGAATTGTGGCTGTTCTGTACACTCATTGGTGCTGTTGCCGGTGCACTGGTATGGATCCTGCTGAAAATAATGGCAGTCGGAACTGAATTTCTGTGGAAATGGCTTCCCGGAAAACCACTGTTCCCTATTATACGATTCTTATCTGGTGTTTTAATCGAACAACTGCGATAAATACTTCCTCCACATGTTCAACATCTGTATGCGGAATCGCAATTTCAAATGTTTCTGTTTTTAATCCTGTTGGAAATACTGCTTCACGATCGATCAACGCCTGTCCAAAAGTTTCTTTCACTAACCCTTTTTTATATAATCTGTCTGCAATTTCTCTATAAAATGATTCCTGAGACTCAAATTCCTGATCCAGCCAGACTATGTCTTCTCGAAAATCTGTCCATAATGTCCTCCTTGATTACTCACTAACTATTTTTTGTATTTCATCGTAAATTGGTTCAGTCCCCATATACGGATACAACAATCCAAGTCCTTGTACAACTTTCAGGTTTGTGTCTATTTTCCCTGTTCCTGCATGTACCACTAAGTCGCATTTATCTTCATATTGAGATAAATCTGCAGAATCAAACAGGTTCGCATAGATAACATCTGCCTGTATTTCACGTTTCTTTAATTCTTCTGTTAAAGTTACTATGACTTTTTCTGCTTTTTCCTGTTTCATCCCTCCAACAAGAAGCAAGGAAACCTTTTTCATATGATCACACTCCTATTAAAATTCTGCTGCAATCGCCTGTGTTCTACTAACTCCAACACGATCTGCTCCTGCTGCTACTAATGCTTCAACATCTTCTTTACTATGGATTCCGCCTGCTGCCTTTACATGAACTTTTTCTGATACAGATTCTCTCATCAATTTAATATCTTCAACTGTTGCCCCACCTTCTGCAAATCCAGTAGAAGTTTTCACAAAATCTGCTCCTGCTTTTTCACATAACTGGCATCCCTTTACGATCTGTTCTTTTGTAAGATAACAATTTTCTAAAATAACTTTGACTACAGCAGGAGTTGCATCTACAACTGCTTTGATGTCATTATATACATCATCGTATTCACCATTTCTTAAAGCTCCGATATCAATTACCATATCAAGCTCTACTGCACCTCTTGCATATGCATCAATTGCTTCTGCTACTTTAGAAAATGTTGTATGTGCTCCTGATGGAAATCCAATAACTGTTCCTATTTTTACATCACTTCCTTCAAGAACTTCGCGTGCAATATCTAAATTGCAAGGATTGATACAAACAGATGCACAATGGTTATCTTTTGCATATTGAAGTCCTTCCATGATTTCTTTTTTTGTTAAATGTGGTTTTAATAGTGAATGGTCGTTCATTGATAAAAATTCCTGTTTTGTCATAGTTAAGATCTCCTTTTATATATTGGCTAATTATATGTTATCAAATCATTGTCTACCCAAATATTGTAGAAAGTTTAATAAATAACCATGTTATGATATTAGCTCTGTCTAAGTTTCCAATTAATGTTGCTCCTTTTGGAATTGTAACACCAGCAGAGATTGCTAATGGTGTTTCTAATCCAGCTAAAGTGGAGGCCATTAATAATACTAATCCCATAACAACTGTTCCAACGATCAATGCACGGAAAATATTTCCTTTACACATTGCTGTAAACAAGCATACAATATATGGAATAACTGCTAAATCTGCGAATGGAAGAATTCTGTTTCCTGGAAGAATAATTGCTAATGCAATCGTAATTGGTACAAGCACCAATCCTACTGCGATAACAGCTGGTTCTCCAAGCGATACTGCAGCATCTAATCCAATAAATACTTCACGTCCTGCAAATTTCTTACTCATTAATTCCTGTGCAGCCTGAGAAATTGGCATTAACCCTTCCATAAGGCATGCTACCATCTTTGGCATTAAATACATAACAGCTGCCAATCCGATACCTGTCTGAAGAATTACCTGAGGTTTCGCTCCTGCTAATGCTCCAAGTACAATACCGATGATTAATCCCATCATCATTGGTTCTCCGAAAATACCAAATTTCTTTCTAAGACTATCTGCATTAATATTAATTTTATTTAATCCTGGAATCCTATCTAAAATCCATACTAATGGATATACAACCGGCAAGCATCCTAATGCCGTTAAATGAGGAAATGAAATTCCTGGCATATTAAAATACTTTTCAATATATGGTTGTGTTAAATCTGCTAAAACAAGTGCTAATGCTGAACTTACTGCTCCAAATGCCAGACCAATCGGAATACTGTTTGTTGCTACAGAAACAGCTGCTCCGATAAATGCAAACTGCCAATAATTCCAAACATCGACATTCATTGTTTTCGTAAGTTTTAATGCTAGCATAAGGATATTAACACCTAAGCAAATAGGAATCATTAATCCTGCTGCTGACCACGCCCATGTGATTGAAGACATTGCTGGCCATCCAATATCAATGATATCCATATGCAATCCTAGCCGCTCTGTCATTTGCTGAGCTACCGGTCCTAACTCATCAGATAATAATCCTGTTACTAAACTGATTCCTGTAAATCCGATACCAATCGTAATACCTGATTTAAAAGATTTGGAAACCCCTGCACCCATAATGATACCAAGTATAAATATAATGATTGGTAACATTACTGATGCTCCACAATCTAAGATAAAATTAATAATAAACATATTTTTCTCTCCTTTCTTGGAGGTTTTATGGCACTTTATGTCCCTTCACAGCTGTCCAAACCATAAACCATTGTTCTGGCGTCAGACGATATTTTAAAGCTTTTACTGGTCGCTCTGCCAATTTAATCTCTCCTGATCCTGTGATTGGAATTAATCCTGCTGGATGAGAGAATAACCATGCAAATGCAACTTCATCAATATCTTCCGCTCCAATTTCTTCACGAATCACTTCTAAAACTTCTCGTAATCGTACTTCTTCCTCACCTTCACCTGTGAAAATACGTCCACCTGCTAACGGAGACCATAACATTGGATGAATTCTTTCTTCCATACATTGATTGATCACTCCATTTTCCATATTTCCCATACGTAGTGGAGACAATTCAACCTGATTTGTGATCAATGGAACTGTTAAATAAGATTTCAGCAAACGAAATTCATCTGGAAGAAAATTGGAAACACCAAAAGTTCTTACTTTACCTTCTTCTTTCAACTCTTCGAAAGCTCGACTGATCTCTGCTGGATCCATAAATGGACTTGGGCGATGTAATAATAATGTGTCAATATGATCAACACCCATATATTTCAGCGATTTTTCAACCTGTCCCTTAATATGTTCTTTGCTATAATCATAATATTTAACTCTGGCTGTTTCAGATTTATAAATAATTCCGCATTTTGTAATGATCTGCATCTTATTTCTTAGATCAGGACGTTTTTTTTATAGCTTCTCCAAATTTTTCTTCTACAGTATAATTTCCATAAATATCAGCATGATCCATAGTTGTAATTCCGATATCAAGGCATTCTTCTAAATATTTAATCAATTCATCTGTAGTTAAATTCCAGTCTAAAAGTCTCCAAATCCTAATACTACTCTAGAAAACTCTAAGTCATCTGCCATCTTTACATATTCCATTTTTCATACCTCCAAAGTTACTGTGCATCCAGTTCTTTAACAATTTTTAAAATTTCTGCATCTGTCGCTTCTTTGTTCATACCAGTTAAATAATTGATTGCAAATACTGCTGGTGTTTTCACTGTGTCTGGCACTCTTGTACTTGATACAATAATATCATAATCTGGTGCAAGTCCTTCTACTTCTGTGATCTTTCTTTGTTCCACTTTGCAGGAATATCCATTGTCTTCCAAGAGTTCTCTTACTCTTGTTGCAATAACTGTACTTGTTGCAATTCCGCTCCCACAAGCTACTAAAACACGATATTCTTTCATAATAAAACTCCTTTCTTTTGTTTATTCTTCAAAATCTTAACGATTTTTAAAGTCTTAGTTATCTAACAAATATTCTTTTATTTTTTCGATATTATTAGATATTTTTTCTTCCTTACAGCTATTATGTTATCATGCAAAATAAACAAAAAACAGTGAAACATATTTCTGTTTATTGGAAACTTTTTAAACCAATCGAATTTGTTTCCTTTATTGGAAATAAAATAGATCAGTCAATTATTTCCAATAAAGGAAACAAATTCGACTGATCTATTTTTGTTATTTATACGATATTATACTCATATTGTTCAATAATTCTTGCAATTTCTTCAGAATCCTTTGCTTCATGCAAATGCTGTCTATATTCGTCATCTCTTAGCATATTTATTAAATTGAAAAAAGCTTTTAGGTAACTTTTATGATCTATCACACTCAAACAACAAACAAATTCGATAGGATCAGCATCTTTTATTCCAAATATGACAGGTTCCTTCAATCGAATAAAATGCATTCCTAAACGAATACTTCCTTCTTCAACTTCTGCATGTGGCATAGCAAATCCTTTTGCCAATACAATATACGGACCATATTTCTTAATACTTCCTACCATTGCTTCTACATAACTCTGTTCAATATATCCTTTTTCTACAAGTGGATTCCCTGATTTACGGACCGCATCTTCCCAATCTGTACATTCCACATCTACTTCAATATCTGATGCTCTCAATAAATGATGTAACGATGGTGATATGATATCTGCATCATTTTCAATTGATTGCTTGAAATAATGCCTTATCACACTTCGTAACTCCCGCATGACTCCATTTGCTTTTTCTTTTGGTTCTATCAAATCATATATTACTGGTGTTATCTTATCAATCAATCCTCTTGCTGAAATTCCATCATCTTCTAATCGATCTCGAAGAGCTCTACTATTTCTTAACGCATCAATTCTATTTCCTACACGAATATAATCTGTATCATTAAACGCTACGGATACTACTACATATTCCAAAGAGCAATTTTCTAACGGCACTGTTGAAATTACAAAATCTGCAGAATCTTCTTTAATATTCATTGCTTCATGCGCTGAAATGACATCGACTACTCTAAATTTAAAATGCCTCTTTAACTTTTCAAGTAACAAAATTGAAGTTCCTATACCAGCATGACAAACCAAAATTACTCGAAACGGAACTTCCTTATTTTTCTTACGTTCAATTGCTGCGCATACATGAACTGCTATATATTTAATCTCAATATCTGTAAGTTTTCTATGCTGAAATTTATAAATTGTAGGTAGCTGATTAATCACAACCTCTAACACGTCTTGATTATCTTCTAATACCTCATTCACAATATCTACTTCTGGGTAATCCATCGGTGGAGCTGAAAATATAGATTCTAAGTGATTTGACAAATTTTCAAAGAAATCATAATCCTCATTCAAATTAATTCCAAGTTCAGTAGAAATATTGGTAATATATTCGCGTGTGATCATCTGTATGATCATTGCATTTTTATTAAATGCTTCGTTATTTACATATCGAATATCATCCAAAAACGCACAAAAATAATATATATCATTTTCCGTAATCGTAACATCACAGTATTGTGCAATTACTTTCAATATATCTAACGCAAACAAATAGTTATCACTGTTTTTCTCAATTTGGTTTTCTAAAAATTCACCTATTTGATTTCTATTAATCAATTCGTAAAAATAATACAATTTCTCGAAATGAACTATCTGAAAGACTTCTTTTATATCGACATTCTTGTTCACTTAAGATTTTCTGAATGACACTTTGATCCCCTGCTTGAACATTGACATGCCATGATACCACATTTTTAGAATTTTCATAATCCTGAACTGTTGGCTTTAGCAAATCATAAAGAAACTTCCTACGTTTACTCTCTATTCCTTCTATCCTTAACCCTTTATTTGCATGAGAAACAACTGTTAATCCTTTTTCTTTGATAAATAATTTAATATCCTTTAAATCATTAATTACAGTTGCTCTACTTACCTGTAATCGATCGGCAATGGATGCAAGTGTTATGTAATCTGCTGAATTTACGATCAAGGCAGCTGCAACTTTTTTCCGTTCTTCTTTTGATAATCTATAATTATTAAAGTTTTCTTCTAATAGCAATGACAAACTTTCCCTAAAATCCTCAGGTATGCTAATCATACCCCCTCCCGAACTAATATCCAATAATTGTCGTTTATTAGATTTTAATATATGATTTATTTCTTTTAAATCATTTCGAATTGTTTTTTGTGATACATCAAAATATTCTGCAAATCCTGCCACTGTAATCTCGTCTTTTTCTCTACTTAACAACTGTACAATCTTTGTACTACGCTGATTCATCCTTTATGCCTCCTGTCATAATCTATCATGTCAAAAGTTTATGCTAAGTAGTTTATATGACTTTTCTCGATAATTCAAGTTTAATTTATATAAATTTTTTATTATAGCTTAATACATATTTCAAAAATTTTTGTGCAATTTTACTCAATTCTCTGTCTTTTCGCATTGCAAGATATGTGTTTCTTTTTAGCTTTAATTCAGGCATTTCAAGGATTTTTAACCCCTCCATCATCGGTACTCCATTCTGTGCGATCAATGCCCATCCTAATCCACAAGAAACAAAATTTTGAATTTCCTCCGATGAGGTCCTGTAATGAATATCTGGCGTTATTTCTTGTTCTTTGAAAAATTTCTGAATTTCTTGATCCATTGACGACCCTTCTGTATATGAAATTCCAGGAGCAGTCATTAAATCCTTCACGTGCAATTGTTGAATTTTACACAACGGATCTTTTTCATTTACAACTAATTTAATTGGATACTCTATTAGCCGAATCAACTTAATCTCATCATCTTGCACTTCACTATCTGAACAAAATCCAAAATCTATTTTATCATTTTTTAAGTCATTGATAATGACTGCTGTTGCTGCTGAATAAGATTCTATATTTATCTTTTTATTTTCATTTTTAAAAAAGAATCCACGAATCAGATTTGGAATATAATTTGGTGACATCGGCCTTGTATATGCAAATCTAATATTCCCTGTATATCTTTTATAAATAAGATCTTGCATCTGTTCTGCTTTATGCAATGATTCAACCACTGTTATTGCATACGGCAAAAACTCTTTTCCCTCTTTCGTAAGAAATAAAACTCTTCCTTTCTTCTCAAACAAAGAAAATCCAAGTTCTTCTTCCAGTTTCTTTATTGCTTGTGTAAGGCTTGGCTGTGCAATCAACAGTTCTTTTGCCGTTTGCGTTAAATGCCCATTTTGTGCTACTTTTACGAAATATTTTAATTGTGCTAATGTCATATACCCTCCCAATTCATAGGTAAAACCTTTACTTTCTTCTTATATTCCATATTATACATTATCGTTTTCTCGATGTACAATACAAGTATCAGCTGATTTCTAAATAACTTACCCGCACATGAAAAGGAGTCTTATATGTCCGATAAAAATACTGAATTTAAAAAAGAAATCGTATACTATGCAAAACTTTTAGATGAAAAAGGATTGGTCAATACTCTAGAAGGCAATCTTTCTATTTTGGATCGTGAAACTGGAAAAATGTATATCACACCATCTGGCACAAGAAAACGCTTCCTAAATGAAGATAAGATTGCTGTTGTAAAAGATAAGGAACAAATTGAGGGAACTGTAAAAAAATCCAGTGAGATCTTGTTACATGAAGCTGCTTTAAAAGCCCGTCCTGACTGTAATGCAGCTGCTCATATCCATGCACCTTACTTAACCGCTTATGCTTACTGCGGAAAGGATATCAAATTAAAATGCTCAACTACGTTTTCACTAGTATTTGAAGAAATCCCATGTCTTCCTTATGGATTACCTGGGACAATTCATATTGCAGATGGAATTGAAGATGCAATCAAAGACCACGATCTGATCTTGCTTGGAAATCATGGTTGTATCGCTGTTGGAAAAACTTTGGAAGATGCAGTTAAAATTATTGAAGCTGCGGAAGAAGTTTTAAAAATCTATCATTTAACAAAAGAGATTGGTCCTGTTCGCAATATTTCTGATAGTGATTTGGAAGAGTTATATAATAATCATTCAGGAAGCCGCAGAAACCGTTATGTAAAGTAAGAAGGAGGAATAAAATTATGCAAGCTGCTTTAATGTATGGTCCCAATGATATAAGAGTTGAAGAAATTGAAAAACCGAAATGTCCTGAAGGTGGATTTGTTTTGAAAGTCATGGCAGTTGGTCTGTGTGGATCTGATATTCGCAATCTTACAACTGATTCCAAATCTGGTAAATACCCTCATATTTATGGTCATGAGATTACTGGTATCATCGATGAGATTTCTCCTTCCTGCACCGAATATAAAGTTGGTGACCGTCTGTATATTTATCCTGCTGATCATTGTATGCAATGTGAACCATGTAGAACTGGCCATAGTGAAATGTGTGAAAATCTTGGAAATAATTTAGATCGTCTTGGTGGTTTTGCGCAGTACTATACTGTTCTCCCACGACAGATTGCACGTGATGTTATCTACCGCATTCCTAACGGAATCAGCTATGACCGTGCTTCTCTTGGTGAACCTTTATCATCTGTCTATGCCTGTCAGGAAAATATCAATGTTGGATTCGGAGACATAATCGTCATCATCGGTGCTGGACCAATCGGATGTTTCCACGCAAAACTTGCAAAACTACGTGGTGCTAAAAAAGTTATTATGATTGAAATTAATGATAACCGTTTAGAAACTGCGAAACAATTCGGTGTCGATCACACGATCAACAGTTTAAATGAAGATCCAATTGACGCTGTAAGGAAACTTACTAATGGCAAAGGTGCTGATAAAGTCATATCCGCTAATCCATCCACGCAAGCCCAAGCACAGGCAATCTTTATGGCTAAAAGAACTGGTATTGTTGTTTTCTTCGGTGGCGTTGCTAAAGGGGCTTTAACAGAACTTGATACAAATTATATCCATTATAATGGTCTTTGGATTTATGGGCATTATGGTTCTAATAGCATGCAAGTACAAAAATCTTTTGAACTTGCAATTTCTGACGAATTTGAATCCGAGAAATTTATCACTCATATTTTACCACTTAGTGAAATTAATAAAGGAATTGCCCTTACTAAATCTGGGGAAGCAATAAAAGTTGTATTACATCCAAATGATCAATAATTTAATCTCGTACATATATGAAAAAGGTACCGAATCTAAAACTTTTTTAGATTCGATACCCTTTTTATTTCACATCTATCCTAAATACCCAAGCTCCTTAGATATCTGCCCAGCAGTCCTATTAAGTTCATCCAGCACAAATTCCTTCTTCTTATCATCCACACGAAATACCGGAATACTTGCACTGACTGCTGCCACGATCTTTCCTGTGTAATTTCTTACAGGCACTGCCATACAATACATCCCGATCCAGTATTCTTCGTCATTGACCCCATATCCCTGTTTCTTCACTTTCTCTGCCTCATGGATCAGCTCACTGACAGTTAAGATCGTATGTGGTGTATATGCTGGAAGTTCTTCTTTATCTTCGAATAACTTATAAATCTCTTCCTCGCTCATCTCACTGATCATCACTTTTCCAAGTGCTGTTGCATGAATGGATTCATACTCGCCCGGGCTTACACTGTTGTTCATGCCATTGCTCGTATATTCCATCTTGGAATAATGATCGTTTCTTTTCCTTTGATTGTTCCATAATCAATCGTTTCGTTTAATTTCTTTCCAAGTTCTAATAAATGTGTACGGTCAATATTAAATAACTGGTTCTGTGCTGGAACTGACAGTCCTACTTTATATAATTCCCAGCCAAGACGATATCTGTTTGTTTCTTCACTCTTTTCAATATAACCATAGTACTGCAGTGTATCTAATAAACGATGGACTGTACTCTTTCCTATTCCTAATGCATCGCTTAATTCGCTAACTCCTGCTCCAAGATTCCCTGTATTCTTTGCAAGATGATTTAACAATTCCAGTGCTTTCATTACCGTCTGCACTGGATATTTTGGTTCCTGTGCCATGACTTTCCTCCCGTTTATCTGTTTTTATATCCTCTTTTGATCACTATCATTATATCAAACCCCGTCTTCACTATGCAAAATATTTTTCTTCTATCTCAAACTTTTTTCTAAACTTGAAACACTTCATATATAATCGAAAAAGAGACGGTATTTTGACTAAAGCCGTCTCTTGATCTTTCTCTTTCTTCTATATATAACTCTCGATCTAAAATCTTATGCACGATGTTTCAAGTCTTTGAATGATTCTTCTGTGGTCCTCTCTGGTCTTTCTTCGCAATATATAACTTCCTGTTCCTGTTGCGCAAAGAATTGGTGGTTCACATGCTGTTGCAGCTGTATGCTCGATTCCTTCCATATCCGCATCTGTACGATCAAGCATTGTTGCTACCTTCCATGCTTCGAACTTGCATTTGTAAGACTGGTTTCCTACTTCTTCGATCCATCCTACATATTCCATAAAGTCGCCTACATAGACTGGTGCTGTAAATTCGATTTTCTCATATCCTAAGAACAAACTAATATCTCCGTCCGCATATACCATCAGTTCTGTTCCTACATCGCCCCACTGAACAACGATTCTTGCTCCATTAACGAGTCCACCTACATAGTGAGCATCTTTCTCACTCATCATCATGTGATGTACAACTTTCTTTCCGATCATAGCTCTTACCTCCGTTTTTCGTGTTCTATTATTTAGAATCATTTTCTAAATGTTACTTTGTACTGTGATGGTAACATTGGATTGTATTTTTGTCAATACATTTTTGTAATTTTTCTGTTATTTATAATTTCTTTCTATTATATAGAATTTAATTCAATTTTTCTAATGAAGCAAGAAATACTTTCCCCTAACTGGAGAGTTGTTTCTGTCTATTTTTTATAAGTAATGCACAATTTTTCTGCAAGTTATTAAACATATTGTCTAAATATCGTCGTTTTTTTGTCAATCCTTTTCCAATTATTGTATTTATAAACAATCTGTTACGTGTAAACTTTTCTTTTTCTTGATATTTTTCTCATTTTCAGAAAATAAGCTCTTTACATTCCATCTCATGTATCCCTTAAAATACAATCATAGTCATTCGTGGAGAAAAATAAAGAAAGGAGTTTCATATGAGTGTAGTTATGGCAAATGCACTTGGCACTGGAATTTTCTGCGGACTCTGGCAAGGTATCGGTTCAGTTCTTGGACTTGCTACCTGGATGGGCTTCGTCGGCTGTACTTCTTATTTCTCAGCCGGATGTGGAAAAACCGGTTTTATTAAATCCATGTGCAGTAACTATGTTGGTCTTCTCTGGGGTATGTGTATTATCATGTCAGGAAATATCAACAGTGGCATTTTGTTTGGTGCGATCGTAACTGGAGCTTTCTCCTGGCTGATCTGCTATCAATCAAAGATCGATCTATTATCCTTGGTTCCTAACACTTTCATGGGCGGTTTTTCTGCTTTTGCCAGTGGCGGAGATTGGAAAATGCTTTGCATCTGCCTTATCTTAGGAAATATTCTCGGTGTATGCTGCGATTATTCTGGAAGATTTCTGGCAGCAAAATTTGGTAAAGATAATTAATTAAGAAATAAGAGTGAAACAAATTTTCAAAGGAGCGTGAAATAAAGATGAGTAAAGTAATTAAAAAGCTTACGCAGAAGAAATGAAACAGGGCTACAATTTAAGAACAGCCATGGAAGAAGCATCCAGATGTCTTCTCTGCCATGATGCCCCTTGCAGCAAGAGCTGCCCAGCAAAAACGGATCCAGCAAAATTCATCCGTTCCCTGCGTTTTAGAAATATTAAAGGTGCTGCTGAAACAATCCGTGAAAACAATCCATTAGCTGGTTGTTGCGCAGAAGTCTGTCCTTATGGTCAGCTGTGTGAACAGGCTTGCAGCCGTACTGGAATTGATAAACCGATCGAAATCGGAAAGCTTCAGAAATTCTTAGTTGAAATGGAAAAACGCGAGGGTATGGAATTCCTTCATGTAGAAGAAAAACGTGATGGAAAGATCGCCTGTGTTGGAGCTGGTCCTGCTTCTTTAGCTTGTGCAAGAGAGTTAGCATTATTCGGATATGATGTAACAATCTATGAAGCAAATGAAAAAGCTGGTGGTGTTTTAACATACGGAATCGTTCCTTCCAGATTACCTCAGGAAGTTGTTGATTTCGATATTGCAACAATCGAAAAACTTGGTGTAACATTTAAGTTTAATGAAACGATCGATGCTGCACGCTTAGAAGAATTAAAAGCTGAGTATGATGCAGTCTTCGTTGGAACAGGATTATGGAAATCTAAAGTCATTGATATCCCAGGAAAAGATCTTGATGGTGTTGTAAGTGCTATTGATTTCTTAAAAGATGCCCGCTTAAATAAAGAAAACATGACTCTTGGAGATACTGTTTTAGTGATCGGTGGTGGTGACGTTGCATGGACTGTGTAACAACAGCAAAACAGCTGGGTGCAAAAGCTACAATCGTATATAGAAGAACAATTGAAGAAGCACCTGCTGATATTGATGAAGTTATGGCTGTACAGAGCATGGGAATTCCTATCATTCAGGAATTTGCACCAGGTGAGATCATCGGTAGTAAAGGTCATGTAACTGCAATGAAATTTAATGGACGTGACAATGAATCCGAACTTACCATGAAAGCTGATCAGGTTGTATTTGCTATTGGACAGGCTGCTTGTGACACTACAAAAGATATCAAAGCTGGCGGAAAAGTATTTACTGGTGGAGATATGGTAAATGGTGGAAAGACTGTTGTACAGGCTGTTGCTGAAGGTAAAGATGCTGCTGCTATGATCGCTGCATATCTGAACAAATAGAAAGGAGGCATTGATTATGTCATTAAAGAAAGATTTATCTATTGATTTTTTAGGAGTTAAATGTGAAAACCCATTCTTCCTGTCTTCTTCTCCAGTAGGAAGTAACTATGAAATGTGTGCAAAAGCCCTTGAAGCTGGATGGGGTGGAATTTATTATAAAACAATTGGTATCTTTATCCCAGACGAGTGTTCTCCTCGTTTTGATATCACTACAAAAGAAGGAACTCCTTGGGTTGGTTTCAAGAATATGGAGCAGATTTCTGACAAGCCATTAGAAGTGAACTTGGAATATATGCGCCGCTTAAAACAGGATTATCCAAACAAAGTCATCGTTGCAAGTATCATGGGAAGTAATGATGAAGAATGGACAACACTTGCAAAAGCTGTTACAGAAGCTGGTGTTGACATGATCGAGTGTAACTTCTCTTGTCCTCAGATGACATCTCATGCCATGGGATCTGACGTTGGACAGAATCCAGAGTTAGTAAAACATTATTGTGAAGTTGTTACAGCTGCTACACATCTTCCTGTCATCGCTAAAATGACTCCAAACATTGGAAATATGGAAATTCCTGCGATTGCTTCTATGGAAGGTGGTGCTGCTGGTATCGCTGCCATCAATACAGTGAAAGCGATCACAAATATTGATATCGAAAACATCACTGCTATGCCTGTTGTAAACGGTAAATCTTCTATTTCCGGATACTCAGGAGCTGCCGTTAAACCTATTGCTCTTCGTTTCATTACGCAGATGAAACAGCATCCAGATCTGGTTAATGTGCCTATCACTGGTGTTGGTGGAATCGAAACTTGGAGAGATGCCTTAGAATTTATCCTTGTTGGTGCTTCTAACCTTCAGGTAACTACGGCAGTTATGCAGTATGGATACCGCATCGTTGAAGACATGATCAGCGGATTATCTCATTACATGGAAGATAATGGTATTGAAAAACTTTCTGATCTGGTAGGTCTTGCCCTTCCTAATATTGTTCCTGCCGAAGATCTTGATCGAAGTTTCAAACTGCTTCCTAAATTTGATGAAGATGCTTGTGCTGGATGTGGTAGATGCTATGTATCATGCTTTGATGGTGGACATCAGGCAATTGACTGGGATGAGGAAGCTCGTCGTCCAAGATTAAATACAGATAAATGTGTTGGATGTCATCTATGCCTGAATGTCTGTCCTGTTATGGATTGTATCACTCCTGGTGAGATCGTTATTAAACCTGGACGTGAAGAACACGAAATCAAAATCAAAACTAAGTACGAATAAGAAATATCACATTGATAAGGAGGTCTTAGTAATATGAAAGAATTCGATTTGATCATTAAAAATGGAACCGTCGTAACCTCTACCGAAAGTTTTTTATGCGATGTTGCAGTGAAAGACGGAAAGATCGCTGCCATGGCACAAAATATTGAAGCAGATGCGAAAGAAATTTATGATGCCGCTGGTAAATTAGTTCTTCCTGGTGCTTTAGATGCACATACACATATGGCTATGCCATTTGGTGGAACTGTTTCCGCTGACAGTTACATGGCAGGTACTCGTGCTGCTGCCTGTGGTGGTGTCACAACGATTTTCGACTATCCTGTACAGCACAAAGGAGAAACGATCCGCGGATTAGTTAACTCCAAGAAAGAAGTTTTAGAGAAAGAAGCCTGCGTAGACTATGCAATGCACTGCTGCATCACTGATTTAAATGAAGGTGAGATCCTTGAAGAAATGGAAAAGGCAGTTGCTGAAGGTATCACAAGTTTCAAATGCTTCCTTGTTTACAAAAAAGAAGGAATGATGGTAGATGACGGAATGCTTGCAAGACTGATGCTTCGTGCAAAAGAACTTGGAGCGATGATCAATATCCACGCTGAAAACCCTGATCTGATCGATTATTATACAGAGAAATTCTTAAGTGAAGGTAAAACAAGCGCTTGGTATCATTACATGAGCCGTCCTGAATTCGTAGAAGCTGAGGCCGACAAACGTGCTGTTCACTGGGCTAAGCATTTAGATGCTCCTTTATATCTGGTTCATATGGCAGATAAAGAAGGTCTGGAAGCTTGTATCGAAGCCAAAGAAGAAGGTGCTGACGTATTCGTTGAAACATGTCCACAGTATCTGGAATTTACATGCGACGTATACAAACGCGAAGATGGAAGAAACTTCGTCTGCTCTCCTCCTATGAAAGGACAGGAAAGTCAGGATGCTTTATGGAAAGCAATTAAGAATGGAATGATCGATACAGTTGCTACTGACCACTGCCCATTCCAGAGTTATGAAAAAGACTGGGGTAAAGATGACTTTACAAAGATCCCTAACGGGTGCCCTGGTGTAGAAAACTTATATCCATATATGCTGGATGCCGCAAATAGCGGAAAGATCACTTTTGAGAGAGCTGTTGAATTATGCTCTACAAACGTAGCCAAGATCTTTGGATGCGACAACAAAGGATCTATCAGTGTAGGTAAAGATGCTGACATCGTTATCTACGACAAAGACAAAGACTTCACGATCAGCGTTGATAATATGCACTCTGATCTGGATCATACGATCTGGGAAGGAAAACAGTTACACGGTTATCCAATCCGTACTTACCTTCGTGGAAATGTTGTATATGACAATGGAGACTTTGTCGGAACACCTGGACTCGGTGAATATGTAAAACGAAGCCCAAGAAAACACTAAACCCTATAATACAAACACTTAACATAATTTTATAAAATCAGAGGATTCTTATGAAGAGAAAGAAATTACGACTTACGCCGAAACAAGCTGAACACATGCTCTTTAATGTTCTGGAGATTGGCAGCCGAATGCTCGTCTCCGGAGCTGAGGTCCAACGCGTCGAAAATTCGATCTATCGTATGTGTACTGCATATGGATCGGAAACGACCGAAGTCTTCTGCATGACCTACATGATCGTTGTTACAATTTCCTCCAAGCAATTTGGCACGATCACCTTGTCGAGACGGATTCATAACCTTTCCCTAAATCTATATGAATTACTCTATTTAAATGCTTTATCCAGAAGAATGTGTTCCACTCTTCCGGATATGAAAACGGTCGATCAAAAAATCAGGCAGATCAAAGCGCTGCCAAAGTATGGTCCAATACCTCCATGCTCATATATGCTTTGATCTCCTCTTCTTTCACAATATTTTTTGGAGGCAGCCTTCCTGATGCCGCCGTTTCCGGTATGATCGGAATCGGTATACGGTGTGTCGAACTTCTCCTTCAACCACTGCCTCTAAACCGTTTTCTTCTGGTTGTATTATTGTCAACAGTATCGGGCTGTATGGCCGCATCCTGCGTTTATACAAACGCTATGTTTTCTCTGGATAAGATAAGCATAGGAAATATCATGATCTTGATCCCTGGACTGATGTTTACCAATTGTATCAGGGAAATGATCTCAGAAAACATGTTATCCGGCTTAACAAGGCTTTTGGAAGCACTATTTATTTCTTCTTCCATCGCCATTGGTTTTGCCATTGCTTACTATCTGCTGTAAAAGGAGGCTTGTACCATAAATCCATATATACAGATCATTGCTGCATTTTTTGGATCTCTTGGGTTTGCGCTTTTGTTTAATCTGCGCGGACAATGGCTGTTCTTCACAGCCTTAGGCGGAGGCCTCTCCTGGTGTGTATATCTGATCAGCGGATCCTTTATATCTCACTATGAACGGCAATATTTTGCAGCAGCTTTTTTTCTCGGAATCTATTCCGAACTTATGGCACGTAAAACGAAATCACCTTCCACTCTTTATCTGGTAGTAGGCATGATCCCATTGATTCCAGGAGCCGCACTTTATTATATGATGCGAAATGCCATTCAGACGAATTTTAAAATGTTTGCCGAACGTGGCTTAGAAGCAGTTATTACAGGTGGAGCGATCGCATCTGGTATCATTACAGCCATGGTATGTTGGAACGTGATCAAATTAAATTTATTAAAAAAGTAAATCAATCTTTAGGAGGTAACTATTATGTACGAATGCAGTTTAGAACGAATGACAGACAAGATCAAAACAATGAGTCAGTTCGGAGATGCCGGACACGGCGGAATCACTCGTTATTCCCTTTCTCCAGAAGCACTGCAGGCAAGAGGTGAGTTTGTACGCCGCATGGAAGCGATCGGAGCTACAATTAAATTTGATGATATGGCGAACTTATATGCAACACTTCCTGGAAGTGAACCAGATCTTCCTGGAATCGTAATGGCTTCTCACTGTGATTCCGTAAAGAACGGTGGAAATTATGACGGAATCTTAGGTGTTATGGGAGCTATGGAAGTTCTTGAAACAGTTGCTGACCAGAACATCCCTCATAAACATAATTTAACAGCTATGATCTGGACAAATGAAGAAGGATCCTTATATCCACCAGCAATGATGTCTTCCGGTGTTATCTGTTATGACTATCTTCCAGAAGATATCCGTGTAAACTTCAAACATGAAGATATGTTAAAATCTACTTCTGTTCTTGATGCTACAAAGACATTCGGTGCTGCCCTTGATGCCTCTGGATACAAAGGTGACAAAGCAAACCGTTTAAATAACAAAGATTACAAAGCAATGTTCGAATTACATATCGAACAGGGACCTATCCTTGAAGCAGCTGGAAATGACATTGGTGTTGTTACTTGCGTTCTTGGAATGGTTAACTACACGATCAAAGTTTATGGACAGTCTGACCATGCAGGAACAACTCCTATGAAATATCGTCAGGATGCTTTATATGGAGCTTCTAAAGTTCTTCAGTACCTGCACGATGAATTAGACAAATTAGATCCAGAACTTGTTTATACAACAGGTGAGATCTTCTGTCATCCAAACGTACATACAGTAATTCCTGATTATGTAGAATTCTCATTAGATGCACGTCATGAAAAACCAGAAGTGATCGAACAGGTTGTCAAAGTAATTGAAAATATTCCTAAAGAAGTTGTAAAATGCAAGACTGATTATGAAATTGCATGGACACGTGATACTGTTTACTATGACAAAGAACTTGTTTCTTACGTTCAGGAATCTGTTAATGAACTTGGATATTCTAACCAGAAGATCAACTCCGGTGCTGGACATGATGCTCAGTTCGCAGCTTATATGCTTCCTACAACAATGGTATTCGTACCATCCAAAGATGGACATTCTCACTGTGAACCTGAATATACATCTCCAGAACAATGCACACAGGGTGCTTCCGTATTATTAAATGCCGTATTGAAATGTGACGCAAAATAAATAACATTTCGCTAACAATATCTTCCTCATATAAGTCAAGAATAAGAGATATATCTTCTAGGATATATCTCTTATTCTTCTGTGTATTTTATACAATTTCTATAAGAACTCTCTTTTTATTTTTATGCATTTTGAATAAAATTAACTATGATTTATCCATCTTTTATGATATAATAAGCAGACAGGTAATATTTATTTTATGATTCGCATTCTTATTACTTATGAATCGGAGGTAATTTATGTCAGCTAAAAAAGCGCGCTACTGTATCGGCGAATTATCGACCCTCTGTAATATACCCCAGAAGACTTTACGCTATTACGATGAGATGGATTGTTCACACCAGACTATCGAGACGACAGTACGCACTACCGTTATTATTCAAAATCACAGATCGTCAATCTGATGATCATTAAAACTTTAAAACAAATGGGCTTCCCATTAAAAGATATCCGGCAGATCATATCCGAGAACGATGCTCAGTCCCTTGAGGCGAATATCAATTCACATCTTGAAACAATGCGGGATGATATCATGAAGCGGATCGATCAGTACACCGAATGTAGCTATCTGCTCCAAAAGATTCAAAATGGAATTGATATTCTGGAAACATCCTCATCTCTTCCTTCCGAAGACCTTGCAATCTCTATTGAACATATTCCTAAGATCAGTTTAATGTATGACCGTTCTGAGATGGAAGGATATGATTACTCTGAGATGTCCTTAGACCGATGGATTTCTATTCTTCGGAAGCAGAGCATTCCAAACATAAGATCATGGGACCTGTTTATGTAACATTTTATGAAGATAATATCATGAACAAGTTCCTCTCAGCAAACTCCATGGTCGAATTTGCAGTCCATATCGAGGATACTTCTTCTACCGATGATATTCGTGATTTCGGGGATTTTGATGCCGTAACCATGATCCATATCGGTAACTATGAGGATATCCCAACTTCTTATATCCAGATGATGAAATGGATCCGCCAGAATGGCTACACTGTTATAGGACCAGCAACAGAAGAATTCATCCTTTCTCCTCTGGATGTCAATGATGAAACACGCAGGGTGACCAAGATCATTATCTGTCGAGAAAGAGAGTAAATAAATTAATACTTTGTTATACAAAATAAGAATGCAACACAAAAAGCTGTAAACTTCTTTGCTTACCCCAAAGAATTTACAGCCTTTTTGCCAGGTTTATTATTTATTAATACTATGAATGAGCTTTATAAGATCTAATATTCATACCAGACTGTACAACTGTTGATAATGGTGGATCTTCCAGAACATCAATAGAACTTGGATATGGAGGATCTGTTGGTACTTCAATTATCTTAAAAGAACGAACTTCAATCAGTACTTTATTTCCTTCCTGTTTTCTGATTCCAGCGATATATTCCATATAATCTCCGGCAAAACATGGTGTGTAAAGACGAACTTTTTTAACTTCTACACATCTTCCTGTATTTCCAAATATTTTTGCCATCAAACGTTTTGCTGCATCTTCCATCAGTGTGATACTTCTGGCACCATTTACAACTCCACCACCGTAAAATACGTCACGGTCTGACATTCTATAACGAAAAGTGATTGTATCTTTCATCATTCTTTCTCCTTTCAATCTGTCTTATGTACTTTATTCATCTTCTGGAAAATCATCCAGATGACGCCATGGATCAATAACTGCTCCATCTGGTTGTTCTCCACGTTGTAAGTGTTTCTTAACAACCAGTCTTACATTACCTTCTGTACATAATACAGGCTCATCAAACCATACCATATCTCCTGGTTTGTAGTCTTCTTTCCCAGCTCTGTATGCTGGTGTAGCCAGCTTAAATACTTCAATCCTGCAGTCTCTTGATGTATTTCCGATATGTGTTAAAGTAGCTTTGTACTCCATCATATCTCCTACATACACATCCTGATAGATCTTTACATCTTCATATCCCAGACAGAGAGATTCATCTCCATCTACCAAGATCATTTCTTCTGTTTCAACATCTCCGATAAAGTCAAACTGACGTCCAACTGGTACGATTCCATCTGGATTATTTGCATCCGCTGTCGTCATATTGTAACTTAAATAAGATACTTTTCTCATGTTGCTCCTCCTTATGAAATAAAAGTAATTAAATTACGCCTTCTTCTTTTAACTGTGCTTCTTCTTCTTCGGTTAATCCAAAGATCTCTCTGTTATGCTCTCCTAGAAGTGGGGAAGGCGTTTCTACAACTCCTGGAGTTTCTGACATCTTCGTAACACATCCCTGGAAATAAAGATCTCCTGCCGTAGGATGTTCGCAGTGAACCATCATCTCTCTTGCCTGTGTATGTGGATGTTCGATCGCTTCTTTTACATCTAATACCGGTCCACATGGAATTCCTGCTTCATCCATGATATATTCAATCTCTTTCTTTGTATGTTCCATACACCATCCACGAATCAGTTCCTGCAGTTCCGGCAGGTAATTCTTACACCTTAGATCATTGGTTTCGTATCTTGGATCACTAAGCAGCTCTTCATGTCCGATCGTATGACAGAATGTATCAAATAATCTGTCATTTCCTACCCCGAGTGCTGTAAATCCGTCCTTACAAGGGAAAATATCAAATGGAGCAATGGATGGGTCTATGTTTCCATTTCTCTGCGATATCTCCCCTGCCATTGTATAATTCACTAAGGCATTTTCAAGAAGACTGAATATTGTATCAAACATAGATACATCAACCTGCTGCCCTTCTCCGGTCATATCACGATGATGAAGGGCTGCCAATACACCAACTGTTAAATAAATCCCTGATACATGGTCTGCGACAGATGGACCAACTTTGACTGGATCTGTATCTTTAAAACCAGTCAGATTCACCATTCCGCCCATTGCCTGCGCCACGATATCATAGCAGGCTCTGTGTGTTAATGGTCCATACTGTCCAAATCCGGAACAGGATGCATAGATAATGGATGGATTGATCTTCTTTACCGTCTCATAATCAATCCCCAGCTTCTTTGTAACCCCGCCACGATAATTCTCAACAAGAATATCTGCATCCTTTACCAGATCATAAAACATCTGCTTTCCTTTTTCAGATTTCAGGTTTAATGTTGCACCCTTTTTATTTCTGTTTACATAACAGTAAAATCCGCTCTCTCCGCTCTTTTCATCAATTGGACCCCATGTTCTGCACTGATCTCCGTGTAGAGGCTCGATTTTTAATACGTCCGCTCCATAATCAGCTAACATCATCGTGCAAAACGGTCCACTTAAAGCTGAAGTAAGATCAACTACCTTAATTCCTTCCAATGCTTTTTTCATTTCGACACCTCCTATTTGTTCTTATTTACGAAACATATTTCCGCTGATGACAAGTTTCTGAATTTCATTTGTTCCTTCGTAGATCTGTGTGATCTTAGCATCACGCAGCATTCTTTCTACATGATATTCTTTCATATATCCATTTCCACCTAGCATCTGTACAGCTTCTGTGGCTACATGCATTGCTGCATCTGTACAAACCATCTTCGCTTTAGCCGCTGGTACACTGTAGCTTCTGCCTTCCTGCTTATCTGTTGCTGCTTTGTATAACATATACTGAGCCATCTCGATCTCTGTCTCTAACTCAGCCATCTTAAATGCTAAATACTGATTCTTGTATAATGGTTTTCCGAACTGTTCTCTCTCTTTTAAATAATTAAATGCGATGTCGTAAGCTCCTTTGGCAATTCCAAGTCCCTGGCTGCAACGCCAATACGTCCTCCATCCAGGTCTTTCATTGCAACAGCAAATCCTTTTCCTTCTTCTCCGAGCATGTTCTCTTTTGGAACTCTTACATTATCAAAGATGACCTCAGATACCTGTGCACATCTGATTCCGCACTTATCTTCGATTTTACCAATGGATACACCCTCCCATTCACGTTCTACGATGAATGCTGTTAATCCTTTTGTCTTTAATTCTGGATTCGTAAGAGCAACTACCATATAGTAATCTGCTAATGGTCCATTTGTAATGAAGCATTTTAATCCATTCAGGATATATTCTTTTCCATTCCAGATCGCTGTTGTTTTACATCCTGCTGCATCAGAACCTGCATCTGGTTCTGTTAAACAAAATGATCCCATTTTCTTTCCAGACAGAACTTCTGGCAGATATTTTTTCTTCTGTTCTTCATTTCCATCATTGATCAGAGCACCAGAGTATAATGAAGTACATACAGAATAAGCAATTCCTACAGATGAATTGATCTTGGAGATTTCTTCTAATGCTAATACATAGGATAAATAATCTCCTCCCTGACCACCATATTCTTTTGGAAATGGAAGCCCGACAAATCCCATTTCTCCCATTTTCTTATATGCTTCTTCTGGGAAACGTCCTGCTGCATCATCTTCAAGAACTGTTTCCTGTATACAGTCTGAGCAAACTGTCTTGCACTCTGCTGAACTGCTTCTGCTGTGGAGTTAATTCAAAATTCATAGTTTCATCCTTTCTGCATATTGCACATTTTATTTTCTACCTCGTATATTTGTAGTGTAGTCTATCCTTTCAGTGCAGAGTCAAGCAGTATTCTTGATATTTTTTATGCAGATTGTACAAAAAAAAGACCAACTTTCCACTTACTGGATAGTTGATCTTTTTTCTCATTTAGCTATATTTGTCTTCTCAGACTCTATTTTTTCACATATTTTGATGTAACTTTCAGTCGTGCCATAGCACGTGACAATGCTGCCTGTGTATGATAGTACTGCAAACGGCTTTGTTTCTGTTTGAGTCGTTCTTCTGCTCTTGTTTTGGCCTCTCTTGCACGGATGATGTCGATGTCTTCTGGGCGTTCCACCGTATCTACCACGATGACTACGAAATCTCTGGTGACATCTGCGAATCCTTCACCAACAATACAAACTTTCCATTCCCCATCAACTTTAAAACGAAGCTCTCCTGCAACAACGGCTGTTACTGTATCTTCATGATTTGCTAATACACCGTAAAGTCCGTCCACTGCTGGGAAAATGACATGTTCACAAGCTCCGCTGTAGAACTTTTTGTCACTGGCAATGATCTCAAAATAAAAGGTTTCTGCCATTTACATCACCTCTTTTGCCTTTTCCTTTACATCATCAATTGTTCCGACCATCAAGAAGGCCTGTTCTGGATATTCATCCATTTCTCCATCTAAGATCGCTTTGAATCCTCGGATCGTTTCTTTGACAGGAACGTATTTACCAGGGATTCCTGTAAATGTTTCTGCTACGTTAAATGGCTGAGATAAGAATTTCTGAATCTTTCTTGCACGGTATACTGTGATTTTATCTTCTTCGTCTAATTCTTCCATACCAAGGATTGCAATGATATCCTGTAATTCTTTGTATCTCTGAAGTGCTTCTTCTACACGTCTTGCTACTTCATAGTGTTCTTCTCCAACGATGTCTGGCTCTAAGATACGAGAGCTTGATTCCAGTGGGTCTACGGCTGGATAGATACCCTGTTCAGAAATCGCTCTTGATAATACAGTTGTTGCATCCAGATGGGCAAATGTTGTTGCTGGCGCTGGGTCAGTTAAGTCATCAGCTGGCACATAAACTGCCTGTACAGATGTGATAGACCCATTCTTTGTAGATGTGATACGTTCCTGTAGAGCACCAACTTCATTTGCCAGTGTTGGCTGATAACCTACGGCTGATGGCATACGTCCTAACAGCGCTGATACCTCTGATCCTGCCTGTACATAACGGAAAATGTTATCGATGAATAATAACACGTTCTGTTTTTCCTGATCACGGAAATATTCTGCCATTGTAAGTCCTGTCTGGGCAACTCTCATACGAGATCCAGGTGGCTCATTCATCTGTCCAAAGACTAAGGCTGTATTTTTGATAACTCCGGATTCTGTCATTTCATTCCAGAGGTCATTTCCTTCTCTTGAACGTTCTCCTACACCTGTGAAGATGGAATATCCACCATGTTCTGTTGCGATATTATGAATCAGTTCCTGAATTAAGACTGTCTTACCAACTCCAGCACCACCAAACAGACCGATCTTACCACCTTTTGCATATGGAGCTAAAAGTCGATGACTTTAATACCTGTCTCAAACATTTCTACAACAGGACTCTGGTCTTCAAATTTAGGTGGTTCACGATGGATCGCCCATTTTTCTTCTGATTCTACAGGTTCTCCTTTATCAATTGCTTCTCCAAGTACGTTAAACATACGTCCTAATGTCTGTTTTCCAACTGGAACTTTGATTGGTCCACCAGTTGCTGTGACTTCCATTCCTTTGTGAAGTCCTTCACTGGCTGCTAACAGGATACAGCGTACAGTACGATTTCCCATATGCTGTTCCACTTCCATAACAACTTCTTTTCCTTTATTAACAACGGTCAAGGCGTCATGAATCAAAGGGAGCTGTTCAGTTTCAAATTCTACGTCGATTACTGGACCAAGAATCTGTACGATTTTTCCTTTTTCCATTTTATTTCCCTTCCTTCACTGTTACTCTTTCTTTAATGATTTAGCTCCGGCACACACCTCAGTGATCTCCTGAGTGATTGCTGCCTGACGAGCACGGTTATACATAAGTCCCAGTGATCTTATCATTTCTCTCGCACTCTTGCTTGCACCTTCCATCGCCATCATTCTGGCGTTTAATTCACTGGAAAATGATTCTACCATCGCACCATAGACAAGTCCTTTGATATAGTTTGGTGCCAGGCGGTCAAGCACCGCCTTTACGGATGGCTGAAATTCTGTCATATGTGATCTCTTTCCTTTTCCTGCAAACTCATACTGATCTGGGTTTAATGGTAACACACGGATCATCTTTGGTTCTGAGGTAATGGATGTGATCATCTTAGTATAAATAATATAGACTTCGTCAAGTTCTCCTGATACATATTCCTCGATCATTTTTTCTGCAATTCTTCTTGCTCTGTAGATCGTAGGATCTTGTGTTGTATAGAAGAAATCCTCGTCCATCTGGGCTGCATTTCTTCGTCCGAAATAATTACGTCCCATATATCCGATCACGAACAGTTTGTCATCTTCATTAATATTCTCTTCTGCCATTTTTGTAATGTTATGATTATAGGCCCCGGCAAGTCCACGGTCTGCAGTCATCACAAGATATCCTTTTTTTGGATGTTCTTTCTTTCTTTTGTTTAAGAAAATGTGCTGAAGATCTGGCGTATGTGCCATGATATCAAGCAGAGATGCCTGAAGCATTTCAAAGTATGGAGTTGTGGCATCTAACTGCTTTCTTGCTTTCTTTAATTTGGAAGATGAAATCAGATACATCGCATTTGTGATCTTTAATGTATCTTCGATACTGTTCATCCTTGTTTTAATTTCTCTGATATTTGCCATAGTGATCACCTACTTTAAATAGCTTCTATCGCCTCTTGGATCTCTTTTGCAATGTCATCTGTTAAGACTTTGCCTTCGTCGATCTTCTTCACTGTCTCTGGATATTTCTGTTCAAAGAATGCTGTCATTTCTTCTGTCTCTGCCTTTAATTCTTTGACTGGAACATCATTTAACATCTTATGACCTGCTGCAAACAGAAGTAAAATCTGTTTATGTAATGCCATTGGATGGTACAGTGGCTGTTTTAACAGTTCGATCAGATGAGATCCATAATTTAATGTTGCTTTTGTTCCATCGTCAAGGTCTGAACTAAACTGTGTAAATACCTCAAGTTCTCGATACTGAGCTAAGTCAATACGAAGGTTTCCGGCTACTTTCTTCATGATCTTTGTCTGTGCTGCTCCACCTACACGGGATACAGAAAGTCCAACATTGACCGCTGGTCTTACACCGGAGAAGAATAACTCACTTTCAAGGAAGATCTGTCCGTCTGTGATAGAGATTACGTTTGTAGGAATGTACGCGGATACGTCTCCTGCCTGTGTTTCGATGATCGGTAATGCTGTGATAGATCCACCACCAAGTTCATCACTTAATCGGCAAGAACGTTCTAGTAATCTTGAATGTAAGTAGAATACATCTCCAGGGTAAGCTTCACGTCCAGGTGGACGATCCAGCAGTAAGGAAATTGCACGATAAGCAACGGCGTGCTTAGACAGATCATCATATACGATCAAAACGTCTTTTCCCTGATGCATAAAATGCTCTGCGATCGCTGTTCCTGCATATGGTGCAATGTACTGTAAAGATGCAAGGTCACTTGCAGATGCGGATACTACGATAGAGTAATCCATAGCACCATGTTTACTTAATGTTGTTACGATCTGTGATACTGTTGATGCTTTCTGTCCGATCGCTACATAAATACAGATAACATCCTGTCCTTTTTGATTTAAGATCGTATCAACTGCGATCGATGTTTTACCTGTCTGACGGTCACCGATGATCAGCTCACGCTGTCCACGTCCGATTGGGAACATAGAGTCGATTGCTAAGATACCTGTCTGTAATGGCTGGTCAACAGATTTTCTGTCGATAACTCCTGCTGCCTCATGTTCGATTGGTCTTCTCTCGTCAGTTTTAATCTCACCTTTTCCATCGATTGGTTCTCCGATCGCATTAACGACACGTCCGATCATAGCATCTCCAACCGGGATATCTGCCTGTACACCGGTTCTTGCTACTTTAGATCCTTCCATTAATCCATGATCGGAACCAAGTAAACGCAACCGATACAGTTTCTTTCAACATTCAGTACAAGTCCGTGAACACCTGTTTCAAAAATAACAAGTTCTCCATACATTGCCTGGTCCATTCCATAGACTGTTGCAATACCGTCTGCGATCTGAATGATTCTTCCTTCTTCTTTGACCTCAGTTTTCTGGATCTTGACCAGCGTTTGTGCAAGCCTATTGTTTGAAGCGGCCGACAGGATGCAGGAATCTGTTAGGATAGCCGTGCTGCCCGATCATCCTACGCCATGCAGATTAAAGACTCACACGTCGAATCCAGTGCCTTTTATGATTTATTCCAAAGGAGAAAATGCCAGAGCATAAGTGAATATAATGAGTGTTCTGCAATAAATGGTTCGTTGGGAACGCTTGAAACAGATGGTTTTATAAAAGAATTGCTAAAATAGGGCATAATGAGATATTATAGTACGAACGGAGCGGCATCCGAGGTGACGCTAAAAGAAGCGATAATAAGAGGGCTTGCTCCTGACAAGGGACTTTATATGCCGGAATCGATAAAGACTTTGCCGGCTGCGTTTTTTAAAAATATAGGAGGCTTGTCGCTCCAGGAAATCGCTTATGCGTGGCAGATTCGCTTTTCGGCGAAGATGTCGATGCTGATGTGTTGAAACGTATTGTCGATGACGCACTTAGCTTCGACATACCATTGCATAAGGTTGCGGATAGACGTTATTGTTTGGAGCTGTATCACGGTCCGACATTGGCGTTCAAGGATGTAGGAGCAAGATTCATGGCCCGTATGCTTGGCTATTTCAATGCACAGGATTCAGACAAACGCCCTGTCAATGTGCTTGTGGCCACATCTGGCGATACCGGCAGCGCAGTGGCCAACGGCTTTCTCGGAGTGGATGGCGTACACGTTTACGTGCTTTATCCGAAAGGAAAGGTGAGTCATATACAGGAGTCTCAATTCACGACATTGGGACGGAATATAACGGCGGTTGAAGTCGACGGGACATTTGACGACTGTCAGGCATTGGTCAAGTCCGCCTTTATGGACGAGCAACTTAACGCTCATATGAAATTGACAAGTGCCAACTCTATCAATATCGCAAGATCCTGCCGCAGATGTTTCTATTATTTTATGCATATGCACAGGCTGGCTGCTGCAGGGAAGAAGATTTGTCACAGATCGTTGTTGCGGTTCCGAGGCGGAAACTTTGGCAACCTTACGGCTGGACTTATAGGCGAAGCGCATGGGCTTGCCGATAAAACGATTCATTGCGGCAAACAATAGCATGATGTGGTTTATGAGTATCTTGAAACAGGCAAATACAATCCTCGTCCGTCAATTCAGACAATCGCCAACGCAATGGATGTTGCGACCCAAGCAATTTTGCAAGAATACTCGACCTGTACGGCTGTTCGTGGGAGAAGATTAAAAGTGACATTTCCGGTGTGACATACTCTGATGCTCAGATCGGAGAGACATTGGCGTCAACATTCAAGACGGAGAATTATTTGCTGGATCCTCATGGAGCTGTGGGCTACAGGGCTATTTCTGAATGCTTGGCGGATGATGAGGTGGGAATTTGTCTGGAAACAGCTCATCCTGCTAAGTTTAAAGAAACGGTTGATTCTCTTACAGGTGGAGATGTCGCGATTCCGGAGCGTTTGAAAGCGTTTATGGATGGCGAAAAGAAGTCGGTCCAAATGCTGCCGTCGTTCCGTGAATTCAAGGATTTTCTGATGAGGGAGTGAAACGGTAGAATCTGACGGTTGACTGCTGGATGGGGAAGTGCAGCGTAAGAATGTCCTCTGACACCGAAGCGTAGCATTCATCAAAATACAAATTCTTGTCAGCGGTAAACCAATGAATCTCATATTGATTATAGAAAGGGGTGCGGACAAGCGCTCCTTTCTTCATATATGGCGACCAGTATGAGGAGAATCTGTTTGCTCCTGAGATGTATAATATGTCGTATCCTGAATCTGTAGGGACAAGAGCAATTGTGTATTTGCCGCCAAGTTCAAAACGGGAATCGTCGGTATTGCGGTCAAAGTAGCGCCAAAAGCCAACATAGAAATCATTGCCGGTGTTCTTTACGGCCTGTTCGACGTCTGCCTGTGTGTAGCTTGTTTTGTTGGAAACGCGTTTGTCGGGAATGCTTTTGAACTCGATTCTTTTGATTGAAATCTTGTTTTTGCCAGCGACAATTCCTGCGGAAAATGTTTTTGAGGAATATATTCGCAGGAGAAAAGGGTGGAGAGCTCTTTGTTTCCGGCAGAAAGGGAAAGGACGCCATTGTCCACTTTTATCTGAAAGGTGTTATATTTGTTGGGCTCGAATGCCATTTTGCTGTCAATGTCTGATTCTTTGACAATTGACTTTTCTCCATTAGAAACGACCTGTATGGCTACGTGAAAGCAATCTTTTCGGGTGATTTCATCAAAATGGTTGTTGGTGTTTCTTTTGAATATAGCGGAGGAATAGTTGTCGGAGTCGATGTAGTCCCAAACAATTCCGAATTCCGCACTTGGCGCAGATGGAGACAAAGTCGTGAGGCATTGTCGATTTCATCACCATCGCGCAACCTTATTTTGAAAGAGAAGTCGCAACTGTCGGGGTTGTTGAAAGTGAATGGTATGAATTTCAGGCGATTGGAGCCGGCATTGTCGATGAAAATTTCATTACGGGAATTTCTGTCGAGCCCGGCACTGATGTCGCAGTCATTGTTGCAGTCCCAGTAAATATGCTCTGAATATGTTGTTGATGGCAATGATAAACATAGCAAAGCCAGGAATAACGTTTTGATTTTCATAATAAGAGATGTTGTATTTGATGCGTGTCAGACAAGGCCCTGAACCTTTGTCAATAATGCAAAAGTAAGTAAAAAATCAGAATATGTAGACGCTCTGAGTCACTTTTTCGGATTGACTCACCATTCTATTGGCTGATTTTTGTTAAATTTGCATTTCATATGGAAATAGTGAAAGTAATAATAGCGGGTCTCGCTATCGGAATATTGATATCTGCACCAATGGGGCCG
>ENA-OQCS01000231-OQCS01000231.1-human-gut-metagenome-genome-assembly--contig:-NODE-231-length-30135-cov-1.993402_pt1 | contig 30135 bp, 40 predicted proteins | sample MGYA00242757_ERZ504575 | MGnify/ENA primary metagenome ERZ504575 (study PRJEB26092, sample SAMD00036297) | human gut metagenome | host: Homo sapiens | study: EMG produced TPA metagenomics assembly of... | reverse complement strand
CTGAATTTCGAGCTTGAAGAAGATTTGATATCGCTCGAAGGAGTGGTCGTCTCTGCAACCGCAACGAGACGAAAACGCCGTCTGGCGCCTACCCTGGTGAAGGTACTCAGCCCGACCGTGTTTGAAAAGACCAACTCCACGACATTAGCACAAGCTGGTTTTCCAACCGGCGTCCGGGTCGAAAACGATTGCCAGAACTGTGGTTACTCGCAAGTCCGCATCAACGGTATGGAAGGAAAATATACACAGATATTGATTGATTCCCGTCCTATCTTCTCCGCATTGGCTGGCGTGTACGGATTGGAACAAATTCCGGCCAATATGATCGAACGGGTCGAAGTGATACGGGGCGGAGGATCTGCTTTGTTCGGTTCGTCGGCTATCGCCGGAACAATCAATATCATAACGAAAGAGCCCATTCGCAATTCCGGTTCCTTTGGACATACGATTTCTAATCTGGACGGATCTGGAGCGTATGATAACAATACGACCCTCAACCTCTCGTGGGTATCTTCTGACAATAAGATGGGAGCTTATATCTATGGGCAAAACCGCTATCGTTCGGCCTGGGATTCGAATGGAGACGGCTTTTCAGAGCTTCCAAAGCTGAAAAATCAGACGATTGGTTTCAACGGTTTCTATAAGACCAGTGCCTACTCCAAATTGAATATTGAATACCATCATATGGAAGAATATCGTAGAGGCGGTAGTGGAATGAAACTTCCACCGCATATCGCCGAAGACCCCGAGCTCAACGGAACAGGTGAGGCCGGGCTTGTCGAACAGTTACAACATTCGATTAATACGGGAAGCCTGAAGTTTAATCTTTTTACTCCGAACCAGAGACATAACCTCAGCTTCTATGCGTCCGGACAGCATATCCACCGTGACAGTTATTACAGCGCATATGGCCGGACGACGGATTTCACAGGAGTGACGGGAGCGCAGTATATCTACAGTTTTGACAAATGCCTCTTCATGCCTGCCGATCTGACGGGAGGTATCGAGTTCAGTCACGACGATCTGGACGATCGTGCCACCGACAAGCAGAAGTACCGGGAAGCGGCCCTGGCGGAAGATCCGACGGCTACCGGACAGCATTTGCAGGAACTGATCGAAAAATATACGCCGGCATCCTTGCATCAGATCATAAACGTATGGAGCGCCTATGCACAGAACGAGTGGAAAAATGATAAATGGAGCTTCCTTATCGGTGGGCGTGTCGATAAAAACAGCATTATGGATAAGGCTGTTTTCAGTCCACGTGCCAATGTGCGCTATAATCCGACAGCGACGTCAATCTCCGGTTGAGCTATGCCGAAGGTTTCCGTGCCCCGCAGGCCTTTGACGAAGATTTGCATATCAGTAATGTCGGAGGTGCGCGCGTCTCGATCGTGCGGGATCCGAATCTGAAGGAAGAGCGTTCGCGGAGCGTGAACGGGTCTGTCGACTGGTATCATTATTTTGGAGATTTCCAGGTGAATATGTTACTGGAAGGATTCTATACGAAATTGAGTGACCCGTTTGTCTTGTCAGCCCCTGTAGAATCGGAAAATGGTTCGCTGGTGCAGACTCGCAGCAACGGTTCGGGGGCAAAGGTGTACGGTTCTACGCTGGAGGGAAAGATTGTCTGGAGGAATAAAGTACAGATACAGGCAGGTATAACGGTACAACGGAGTTTATATGACGAACCAGAGGAATGGAGCGCAGATAAGGAACATTTGACGGATGCGGAGCGGTATAGCGATAAAATTTTGCGTACTCCGAATCTGTACGGTTATTTCACTGCATCCTATACACGGTAAAACCGTTTACAATAGCGTTTAACGGTAATTATACCGGGCGAATGTATGTACCTCATCTGATGTCTGAAGTGAATGGGACGGCGGATGTTTTGGTGAAGAGTCCGGATTTCTTTGAATTGGGAGTCAAGTTGAGCTATGATTTCAGGTTGACGGCAGCCATGACCTTGCAACTTAACCTGGGTATCCAGAACCTGTTCGATTCCTATCAGAATGACTTCGACAAAGGGGCAACCCGTGACTCCGGCTACATTTACGGTCCGGGAACTCCCCGCACCTACTATGCGGGGGCAAAGTTCAGTTTTTGATTTTCCTTTATGGACGCCTGTTCGTTATTTCATTTCCTTCTTATTTAAACTTCGATTCAGCGTCCATACGCGGGTTCTTTATGTTGTTGTAGATTGTAAAAGAATAGACGAAATTTTGGGAGAACTATGTCAAGATAAAAGAAAAATTGATCGTTAACAGTGTTTAACGAATAAGATGGGGTCATTTGGGGCGTTCTTTTTGTCTTTTGGTAAAACAAACTCAAAGTGGAAGAACTGCGACATAGAAAAAATATAGACCAATTGTTACATGACAAATCTTTTATTCTTTGGTGTCTGTTTCCTACAGAGGAATCGGATAAACAATGGAAGGAGAATTATTTGTCACTTTATCCTGAAGAAGCGGAGACTTTGATGTTGGCTAGAGAGAAGGTTTGCCGACTTAAATTCAACCACGTACAACTTGCCTTTGCGGAAAAGACTGCATTGAAAAAAAGAATTCTGGATAATTACGAGAAACACCGTAAGCCTAAATATATTAGGTTAAGTTGGCTGTCTGCGGCTGCTTGCTTGTTGATATTCTGTTTTTTGGGATCTTTATACTTGCAGTATCAAGAAGTGTCGAATGTGGAATTGAGCACTTCGGTCTTAGCTGATGTCAAAGTGGATCCGGAACAAAAAGAAGTTGAACTTCATTTGTCAAAGGAAAAAATCCAGGTTACGGATAATTCTACAATTTCAGTCGATAAAAAGGGTAATGTACAAGTTGCTGAAATAGAAATAAAATCAATTGATCGAAAGCAACATTCTGAGCAGGAAAAAGAAGACGAACATCTGAACATGTTGAGTGTCCCAAATGGGCGACGATCTTCATTGATCTTGTCTGATGGGACAAAAGTATGGATTAATTCAGGAACGGTATTGCAGTTTCCTGAAACATTCGAGAAAGAGAAAAGAGTGCTCTATGTGAACGGGGAAATCTATATTGAAGTAGCCAAACATCCCCAATGGCCTTTTTATGTTAAAACGAATCAAATGGAAGTACAGGTTTTAGGTACTTCTTTCGGGATTACTGCGTATGATGACGAAATTTTCCAGACTGTCGTATTAAAAGAAGGAAGCGTCTTTGTTAAGAATAACCAGGGAAATGGACAGACAATTCAACCTAACCAATGTCTGATGGTTGAAAAAGAAGAAATGACCGTCAAGGACGTTGATGTTTATGATTATATCTCATGGATAGATGGTGTACTTCAATTTCATGAGAAAAGTTTACAAAAGGTGTTGAACAGCTTATCACGCTATTATCGTGTCCGTTTTGACTGCCCTATGGAGATTGGCAGATAAGTGCTCGGGTAATTTGGTCTTGTTTGATGACATTGACCAAGTCTTGCAGACACTTCAACGGACTCTCTCTATTTCTTTTAGCCATCGGGATGAAGTAATAAAATAGAATATGTTCATAAATAATAAAAAGCCTATGAGAAAACATACAAAGTGAAGTTTAATTGAAACCAAGTATTTGGTAATATGAATCATGTGATTTTTTTAATAATTTATGCTAATCATGAAATATCAAAAATTAAAAAGAAATTTGTACACAGCATGCGTAGTCGCAAATTTATTTTTGATTCCTAGCCCTGTACTTTGGCTGAACAATCATATGCGCAGTCTACGCGTTTGTCATTGGAATTATCCAACGCAACGATCAGTGATGTTTTTGCATCTGTTGAGAAAAATAGTGAATATCGTTTCTTTTATTCTGATGCAGTTCGTGCGGAATTATACCGGAATGTCGATGTGAATATTAAGAATAAAACCATTGACCGAATCTTATCGGAAGTTTTGGATGGTACGAATCTGACGTATTTCCTTAACGACAGGCAGGTGATGATTATCAGGAAAGAGGAAAAACGCAGCAAGAGAAAAAATAATCAATCAACGGAACTGTCAGGGATGCCCAACAGGAACCTTTGCCCGGAGTCAACGTATTGGTCAAAGGTACGACTATCGGTACGACGACGGATATCGATGGAAATTATTTTATCAGCGTTCCCGATAAGAATGCAGTGCTAGTCTTCAGTTATATCGGCTTTGAATCGCAAGAAGTGAAGGTTGGTGGACAAATCAATATCAATGTCAATATGTCAGAAGAGTCTAATAGCCTTGATGAAGTGGTGGTTGTCGGCTATGGCTCTCAGAAAAGAGCTTCTGTAGTCGGTTCTATCACAGCGATAGAGCCTGCTCAGTTACAACAAGGGACTACCCGTGCCGTGTCTAACAATCTGGCAGGACAATTGGCTGGTGTGATTGCCGTACAACGTAATGGTGAACCAGGATCTGATGGTTCGGATTTTGGATTCGCGGTATCTCTTCTTTTAAGGGGACTGGTTGTTTCGCCATTGGTGTTGGTCGATGGGATTGAGCGTACGCTGGATGACTTGTCGGCTGCCGAATCGAATCGTTTTCCGTACTAAAGGATGCAGCGGCTAGTGCTGTATATGGCGTACGAGGTGCAAACGGTGTCATCCTTGTGAAACGAAGAGAGGTCAATTGGGGAAACCGAAAGTCAATTTCCATTTGGAACAAGGTTTTACCAAGCCGACACAGTTGCCTGATTATATCGGTTCGGTAGATTATCTTTCCTTGATGGATGAATTGTATATGGATGCCGGTAATCCGAATCCGCTTTATGGAGAGGAAATGATCAACAACTACCGTAATAATGTAGATCCGGAGTTATATCCGAATGTCAATTGGTTGGATGCCGTATCGAAAGACATGGCTTCCAATACGCGTGGAGATTTGACTATTACCGGTGGTAGCGATATCCTTCGTTATGCGTTGGTCGCATCGTATTATGGTGAACGAGGCATCTTTGTTCGGGATGAAAGTAAGGATTGGGATTCGTCTACACGCTTGAACAAATATAATATTCGTTCGAATGTGGATATCAATGTGACGAAGACGACTGTTGTGGGCATTAGTATCGGTGGTTACCTGCAAGAACAGAACGGTATGGCTGTCAGTGGACAGGATGTCTGGAATCATGCATTTGAAACGCTCCATTCGTTCATCCGATCCAATATTCAGAGGGACGTGATGTACGTGTCCGGGAACGAACTAATCCATGGGCAGAAGCAACACAACATGGTTATCAGACAACATCCAGTTCCAAAGTTGAATCATTGTTCTCGGTTGAACAAGATCTGAAATTTATTACTCCCGGTTTGAAATTCAAAGGTCTGTTTTCTTTTGACCGCTATTCGAAGTCGTGGGTGAAACGGCATCGCACACCAACCTACTACAATCCGGCTACGGGCCGTGATGAGGAGGGTAACTTACTGCTGAGTGTCGGAACGGACGGACAGGAGTTCCTCGATACGGAAAACAAAGGCGAATGGGGTAATAAGGCTACTTACTTGGAAGGAAATATCACGTACGATCGTACGTTTGATGGGAAACATGCCGTCAACGGCATGTTTCTTTATAACCAACGCGACTATCAGGACGCAATGTCGTCCCTTTCCGCCGCATGGGTATCGCCGGACGTGCTTCCTATACGTATGACAATCGCTACATTGCCGAATTTAACTTTGGATATAACGGCTCCGAAAACTTCACGAAAGGGAACCGCTTTGGTTTCTTCCCCTCTGTGGCTGTCGGCTATATGCTCTCAGAGGAAAATTCATGGAGAAATACAAAGATACTTTTCTAAGATCAAATTCCGTGCTTCTTGGGGGTTGACCGGTAATGACCAGTTGGATGGCCGTCGTTTTGCCTTTTTGCCGACCATTGATACGGATGGCAGTTATAAATGGGGAGTCAACAACGATTATAACCGTGCTTCCCGTTTTGAAGGAGAATTTGGGGTGATGAATCTGACTTGGGAAACGGTTGAGAAACTGAATGTCGGAACCGAAATAGGTTTATGGAATGCCTTGGATTTGCAAGTGGACTGGTTTAAAGAGCAGCGTCGGGACATCTTTATGCAGCGTAACAACATTCCGTCGGCAGCCGGATTCCGTAAAACGCCGTGGGCAAACTATGGTAAGGTGGATAATATCGGTGTGGATTTGTCGCTGACTTACAACCAACAGATTACAAAAGATTTGCATATCGGTTTTAGAGGTACGTTTACATATGCTCACAATACGATTGTCGAAATGGATGAAGCGCTCGGTGTTATGGGAACGAACCGCCAGCGGACGGGACATTCTGTGAACGAACTGTTCGGGTTAGTGGCAGACGGGCTCTTTACGGAAGATGATTTTGTTACTAATGATAAAGGGGATCTGGTGTTGAAAGAAGGTATTCCGTCGCATACGTTTAACAGTGTGCGTCCTGGTGATATTAAATATGTGGATATTGACGGTGACGGATCGATCACAAATAAGGATGAGGTTGCCATGGGAGGAACGGTCAATCCGGAAATTGTTTATGGTTTCGGGGCGACAGCTCGTTACAAGCAGGTCGATTTCAATGTCTTTTTCCAAGGAAACGGTAAGACTCATCGTTTCATCGGTGGTGTGGCTTCGAACTTCTTGCCCGGATCTTCACAAGGTGCAATGGGCAATGTCTTGACTAACTACAATGACCGCTGGACTCCGGAAAATCCGAGCGAAGATGTTTTCTATCCGCGCCTAAGCTATGGGGCGAATACGAACAACAGCCAGAATTCGACTTGGTGGCTGCGTAATATGAGCATGCTGCGTATGAAGGATATAGAAGTCGGATATACGTTGCCCAAACGTTGGATGAGTCGGATCGGATTGGAAAATATCCGCCTGTATGCTAAAGGGTCAAATTTATTGACATTCTCGGCTTTTGATCTCTGGGACCCGGAACTTGATACGCAGAACGGTGCGAAATACCCGATTATGAAATCTGTCTCATTCGGTATTGATGTTAATTTCTAATTTGAGTTTAAGTTTATAAAATAGAATCATGAAACTTGTTTAAATACATAACGATAGCTTTTTCAAGTCTTTTTATGTGTGGTTGTTCGGACTATTTGGATAATGCTCCGGATGATACGTTGACAATGGAAATGGTCTTCAATGATAGAACTCGTACAGAGGATTGGTTATCAGGTGTATATAATCGTATTCCAGATAATTATTGGGATTTGTTGAAAGTTTGGGGGTATGACTCGATGGGGGATGATTTGGATCCGTCGCAGCGTTGGTATCAATGGTGGGGGAATTCACTGAACTTCATCATCGGACAGTGGTTTACTAGTTCGACCTGGGATGCTGCCATTTGGAGTGCGAACCCGATTCGTATTCGTTCGGCTTATCTTTTCATTGAAAAATGCTCACGCTTTGCCGGATCAGGGGGTGAGTGAGGCTAACATCGAACGGATGAAGGATGAATGTCGTTTTTTGATTGCCTATTATTATTGGCAAATGATTGAAGCTTATGGAAGTGTTCCTTTTTTCGATGGACTGGCAGATGTGAATGATCCGAATTTGATGCGTGGACAAATGCCTTTCGATGAATGGTAGATTGGATTGATGCACAGTTGGTTGACCTTTCCAAGAAACTTCCGGCTTCTTACTTGAATGAATCTACACAATTTTATGGCCGTGCCACTTCCATCATGTGTTTGGCGGTTCGTGCCCGTATGTTGTTGTTTGCTGCAAGTCCGTTGGTAAATGGGAACGAATGGTATGCAGGTTTCAAAAATTATGATGGTAAATTCCGGTTCAGCCAAACTTACGATCCTGCAAAATGGAAACGTGCCGCTGATGCTAACCGGGAGTTGATCGAAGCAGCACATGCTGCCGGTCATGATTTGGTACGTGAATATAATGCCGATGGCAGTATTGATCCTTTCATGTCTTGTTATAATGTGTTTTTCCTGCGCGGCGATCAGAATCCGGAAGCTCTGTTCATCCGTTCCGACTGTAATTTCAGTGAGTTTGAAAACATGCTACTCCGCGTGGAGCTTCCGGTAACGGCGGTTTGGGTGTCTATCAGACATTGGTCGATGCCTTCGCCATGAAGGATGGTTCCCTTCCGATTACCGGTTATGATGGCAATTATGGAAAACCGATTATCAACAAGGAATCCGGCTATACGGAACGCGGTTTTTCTGCGCAAAAGGATATCCGTAAAACTAAGTACAATCTTTACCGTAATTGTCCGGGAGCTACAGTCGACTCGGTTGGCGCAGATGGTTGCACCTATAATCAAGTGGCTGCCTCCGGCACTTACAATATGTATGTCGGTCGTGAACCTCGTTTCTATTTGACGGTGATGTGGAATCGTCAGTGGTACCATCAGGCAGAACGTGAAGTACAAATGATGTCGAACGAACAAGACGGCGGCCCTACGCATGACGCTCCGCAAAACGGTTATCTGAACCGTAAGAAAGTCTCATTGGATCAAAACCAGCGTAACGGTATACACCCGTATCGTCCGGGCATCCTTTACCGTTTGGGCGAGGCTTATCTGAATTATGCCGAGGCCTTGAATGAGTGCGATCCGGGTAATCCTGACATCTTGAAGTATCTGAACTTGATTCGTGAACGTGCCGGTATGCCGCAGTATGGAACCGGAAAGGATAGTAATGGTTTTGATAAAATTCCATTGAACGGCCAGGATGAGGTGCGCGAAGCGATCTATCATGAACGTCGCGTAGAACTTTGCTGTGAAACGGCTTGCGTTATTTAGACCTCCGTCGTTGGAAGAAAGCGGAAGAAGTGTTGAATCAACCTATGTATGGTATGAATTTCAGTGGAACGAAGTTGTCGGATGATCCAAATGATGATGCTGCATTCTTCAAGCGCACGCAATATATCAAACGTGTCTACGAGCGTAAATTCTATTGGTATCCGATCTATCAAGATCAAATAGATAAAGACCCGACACTTGTTCAGGCTCCGTTCTGGGACAAGTGAGAATGTACAAAAGTTATTCGTAATGCTAAAGAGGGGCAAAACTGCCCCTCTTTATTGTTTATCTCAGGAACATCAGTAGAAACAATAGTTCAATTTTTCCTTGTTGCATACGTTCTATGGCACGGTAGATCATTTTTCGCACACTTTTGGGAGTGATATTAAGTATTTCGGAAATTTCTTGTATGGAGAGTGCTTTGATAAAGCGCAAATATATGACTTCCCGCTGCTTGTTTGTCAGTAAATTCAATAGGTTTTCAACCTCTTTCTCATAGTTTCTTCTTTCTTCTTCATCTTCCATTAAGCTTCGGCATCAACTTCTATTTTGAAATCATATTCGACTTCTTCATCTAGCTAAGCCAGTTCGCCTGTTTACGTAAAGATGTTATTATCTTGTTCTTGAGAGCACTAAACAGATAGGATTTCGGAGAACCGAGAATTTCTATTTTATCAGCCGATTCAAACAAGTGCAAAAAGAGATCATGTATTGCATCTAATACAAAATCTTTTTCCACTCCGAAGGCTATTCCATAGGCGAACAACTCATCTATATAGTTCTCATACCATTTATCAATTTCTGATTTGATATTTGACATTTCGTATTGGTACAGTGAAATTCAAAACCGCAAAAATATAGAATCTCATTCGAATAGGCAATGAAATATCAAGGCTACGCACCAAAATTGTAATTGCCTTAGTTGTTCAACAGGGTGACCGTATCACAATTTTCTAAGGTCATGATCTCTATACGGAGTTTTCACAAATCCTCTATCACTCTATCACTACGAAGGTTATGGCTATTAATATTCAAGCGTTAGAGGCAGTGATACAGGACGTTTTCCTCTATCACTCCTCTATCACTTCTGACACATGGTGCTTTTGTCATATAATTGAAAACCAGCGTATTGCCTTCTTTCGCTTTTGAAAAAGCATATGAAATAATCGAATAAACAAATGTAAAAACGAATATAACAGGTATTAAATTGGCGAAATACGGTTCTTCATTTCACAAAAGCCCTCTCTTTATTTAGCAGAAACAAGCAGATAATTCCGTAAACACCCCCATGTTGCCATCCTTAACATCCGGGTGTAGAGGGTCGGTACATCCGGGTGTAAGAGGGGGCAACATGGGGGATGTCCGGGCAACAAAAGTGCCTTGCCGGACAATCAAAACCACCCGGTTTTACCTATTTTTATAGCCGTTTTTAGAGAAAAAGGCTCTGTTTTTTCTTTGGTATATTTCATGCGATTTCCGGGTTTTGGTGCGGTTGCCCTGGTTGTTCAAACCTGTTTGAGAGGATTTCCGGCTTTTTTCCTATCTTTACCGCCAATTAAGCAGTATCAGGAAAAATTACGAAATTTTCCGCCATGAATGCATGCTTCGCCTAAAGAATTAAATCTCTTATTAATATAGTAATTAAGCAAAAAAATGAAACGTATAGTTTTTTTGGATTATGTACGCGTGTTCGCATGTTTCCTTGTTATGGTCGTTCACGCCAGTGAAACTTTTACGGTGCCCCCGGTTCGACGGACATGGTGGGACCGCAAGCCTTTCTGGCAAATGAGTCAGACCGGCTATGGGTGTCCATATACGATGGGTTTTCGCGTATGGCCGTGCCGTTGTTTATAATAGTCTCCGCTTTTCTTCTTGCGCCGATGAAGGAAGGGCAGACCATGTGGCAGTTCTATCGTCGGCGTTGTATCCGCATTCTACCACCGTTTTTCATATTCATGATACTCTACAGTACTCTGCCGATGTTGTGGGGGCAGATTGATGGAGCGACCTCGATCAAGGATCTGTCGCGGATATTTCTGAACTTCCCGACGCTGGCCGGGCATCTATGGTTTATGTATCCCTTGATCAGCATTTACCTGTTTATACCTATCATCTCGCCCTGGTTGAGCAGAGTGACGGTCAAAGAAGAACGTTTCTTTATCGGGTTGTTTCTCTTGTCGACCTGTATGCCATATCTGAACCGTTGGTTCGGAGAAGTGTGGGGACAGTGCTTTTGGAACGAATACCATATGCTGTGGTATTTCTCCGGTTACTTAGGCTATCTTGTGCTCGCACATTATATACATGTCCATCTGACCTGGAACCGTTCCAAACGTTTTATTATCGGAATTGTTTCGATGCTCATTGTGCAGCTATTACCATATATTCGTTCTATGTTCAGGCCGTTCCCGGAGAAATACTCCCCACGCCCGTGCTGGAAATAGGGTGGGCTTTCTGCACCATCAACTGTGTGTTGCTTACGGCCGGCACGTTCCTGATGTTCAGTTGTATTGAACTTCCCGAAACTCCGCGCTTCGTATTGGAACTCTCTAAACTCAGCTATGGGATGTATCTGATGCATATCTTTTGGCTCGGTCTGTGGGTGGCGGTGTTCAAGTCCGTCTTGCCGTTACCGACTGTTGCCGCCATTCCTGTGATTGCGACATGCACGTTCATTTGCTGCTTCGTGACAACCAAGGTTATTTCGCTCATTCCGGGCGGCAAATGGATCGTCGGGTAGAATATATTCGTTTGTTACTTTCGATTTTCACTTTGTAAAGGGTAAAAAGATCGTTATCCCTTCATTTATTCTAAAATATTCTAAAATCAGCGACAGCAATTCTGTAATCAGTGGCAGTGATTATATAATTGCTGTCGCTGATTTTGTAATTGCTGCCATTGAGTACAGAATATTTCGTGTGTCCGTACCGAATTTTGGCGGTCGAAATAGAGCGTATCAGAAAAAAGTTTACATTTGCCACCGAATCGGTTCTGTATTTCCCGTTCGGGAATATGGATTAAAAGGGAATCGGGTGTAAATCCCGGACAGTCCCGCTGCTGTGAAGCTCCGTTTTAACATCTTGGAACTACTTTCGCCACTGACTTGTTATAATTAAGTCGGGAAGGCTTCAGGATGGGAGTCAGTCAGAAGACCTGCCGTTCATTATAAGGTTCATATCCTCGTGGGTTAGGCTATGGATGCGAAACATAAATACAATAAATATGATAAGAAAAGTTCTGATTGCGAATCGGGGCGAGATAGCTGTGAGGGTTATGCGCTCCTGTCGCGAAATGGGGATACGTCGGTGGCTGTTTTTTCGGAAGCAGATCGGACGGCACGTCATGTCCTTTATGCCGACGATGCGGTCTTGATAGGACCGGCAGCATCAAAAGATAGTTACCTGAATATCGAAAAGATCATCCGAGCAGCCAAGCAACACAAGTGGATGCGATTCATCCCGGATATGGTTTCCTGTCCGAGAATGCGGATTTTGCCCGCCGGTGCAAAGAAGAAGGAATCGTCTTTATCGGCCCGTCGGCAGAAACGATGGAGGCGATGGGAGATAAATATCCGCTCGCAAGCGGATGATAGACGCCGGCGTGCCGGTCGTCCCTGGCACGCAGCAGCTTTGCAGGATGTTGGAGAAGCATGCCGGGTCTGCCGGGAGATCGGTTTTCCGGTCATGCTGAAAGCCTCGATGGGAGGCGGTGGAAAGGGAATGCGTCTGATCCATAAGGAAGAAGAGGTGGAAGAGGCTTACAACGCCGCTCGCTCGGAGTCGCTCTCTTCTTTTGGTGACGATACAGTTTATTTGGAAAAGTACGTGGAGGGACCACATCATATCGAGTTCCAGATTTTAGGCGACAATTACGGGAATGTGGTCCATCTCTGCGAACGCGAATGCTCTGTGCAACGCCGTAACCAGAAAATTGTCGAGGAAAGTCCGTCGCCGTTCATTACGCCGGAACTGCGGAAAGAGATGGGCGAGAAGGCGGTTGCGGCTGCTAAGCCGTCGACTATTCCGGTGCCGGGACGATCGAGTTCCTGGTCGATAAACACCGTAATTTTTATTTTCTCGAAATGAACACCCGTTTGCAGGTGGAGCATCCGATTACCGAAGAGGTGTTGGGGCTCGACTTGGTAAAGGAGCAGCTTCGTATTGCCGATAACGAACCGTTGCATATCCGGCAGGAAGATATATCCAGCGTGGGCATGCTATCGAATGCCGGATCTGTGCCGAAGATACCGCCAACAATTTCATGCCATCTCCCGGCATTATCCGCCAGCTGACCGAACCGAACGGGATCGGAGTGCGAATCGACAGCTATGTCTATGAAGGTTATGAGATTCCGGTCTATTATGACCCGATGATCGGCAAGCTGATCGTGTGGGCTACCAGCCGCGAGTATGCGATCGAACGAATGAGGCGTGTCTTACACGAATACAAGATTACCGGGCTGAAGACGAATATCAGCTATCTCAGGCGGATCATGGATATACCTGATTTTGTGCATGGAACCTACGATACGTCGTTTATCGGAAAGCATGGCGAGGAGCTGCAACATCCGGTGAACCCCGGAGACGAGCATGAATCGGAAAATATCGCCATGATCGCTGCTTATATGGATTACCTGATGAACCTGGAGGAGAACGCATCGGGCTCTTCGGTGGACAACCGTCCGATCAGCCGTTGGCGTGAGTTCGGGTTGCAGAAAGGTGTGTTAAGGATTTGAAAAATTGTTTATAATGGAAATACATATTGGAAACCGGGTGGCTGATGTGGAGCTGCTTGGAAGGATGGAAACAAGGTGCGGCTCGACATAGACGGACAGCCCTACGAGGTGGATATCGTGATGGCTGAGAACGGGGCTTGTTCGATCTTGCATGACGGACATTCTTACAATGCCGAGCTGATCCGTTCGGGAGGAGGAAAGAACTATCAGGTCAACACGCTTTTCTCCTCTTATTCGGTCGACATAATCGATTCGCAGGCCAAATATCTACGTATGCGCAAGAACAGCGAAGAAAAGCAGGGCGACAAGGTTGTATCGCCGATGCCGGAAAGGTCATGAAGATTCCTGTGAACGAAGGAGACCTTCTGTCTGCCGGGGATATCGTGGTGGTGCTCGAAGCCATGAAGATGCAGAGCAACTATAAGGTCAGCTCTGATTGTCGGGTACGTGAAATCCTGGTGAAGGAAGGAGACACGGTAAACGTGAATCAGGTGTTGATGACATTGGAAGTAATTAATCAGGAAGGAAATGCAGAAAGAAGAGATATATAAGAAGTTTGAAGAACTAGATAAAGTGGCTGCTCTGGGTGGCGGCGTAGTTCGTATCGATAAGCAACATGAGGCGGGGCGTATGACAGCCCGTGAACGTATTGATATGTTGCTGGATAAAGGTACGTTTGTTGAACTGGATAAGTTCGTGACGCATCGATGCACGAATTTCGGCATGGAGAAAAACAAGATTCCGGGAGACGGTGTCGTTTCTGGATATGGTAAGATCGAAGGTCGTCAGGTCTTTGTCTACGCCTACGATTTTACAGCTTACGGAGGAACGCTCAGTTCGACCAATGCCGCCAAGATCGTAAAGGTTCAGACGCTAGCTCTGAAAAATGGTGCGCCTGTGATCGCATTGAACGATTCGGGAGGTGCGCGTATCCAGGAAGGAGTCGGTAGCCTGGCAGGTTATGCGTCGATCTTCTATCAAAATACGATGGCCTCTGGGGTGGTTCCCCAGATTTCGGCTATCCTCGGTCCTTGTGCCGGTGGAGCTTGTTACTCGCCGGCACTGACCGATTTCATTTTATGGTGAAAGAGAAGAGCATATGTTCATAACCGGACGGATGTCGTGAAGACCGTTACGCATGAGACGGTGGAGAAAGAGGAATTGGGAGGTGCTATGTGCATAGCAGTAAAAGTGGCGTGACGCATTTCGTGTGCGATACGGAGGAGGAAACGTTGATGAGTATCCGCGAGCTGCTGAGCTTCCTGCCGTCAAACAATATGGAGGATGCGCCGTCTCTCCCGTGTTCTGACGATATCCGTCGTGAAACGGAAACGTTACAGACGGTGATTCCCGATGATCCGAACGTGCCGTATGATATGAAGGACGTGATCGAGCCGGTGGTCGACAATCATTATTTTTTCGAAGTGATGTCTCATTTTGCAAAGAATGTGGTGGTCGGCTTTGCCCGTCTGGGTGGCCAGTCGGTTGGTATTGTGGCGAATCAGCGGCTTTCCTAGCTGGTGTGCTGGATATCGATGCCTCGGACAAGGCGGCTCGTTTCATCCGTTTTTGCGATTGCTTCAATATCCCGCTGGTGACGTTTGAGGACGTACCCGGCTTTTTTACCCGGCTGTCAGCAGGAGCATGACGGGATTATCCGCCACGGGGCGAAGATCGTTTACGCTTATGCCGAGGCGACAGTTCCCAAAATTACGTTGATTACGCGTAAAGCTTACGGCGGCGCTTATATTGTGATGTCGAGCAAACCGATCGGCGCCGACATCAACTTGGCTTACCCGATGGCGGAAATCGCAGTGATGGGAGCCGAAGGGGCTGTCAATATCCTGTACCGGAAAGCGGAAGGAGAAGAAAAAGCACAGGCTATGAAGGCATACAATGAACAGTTCTCGAATCCTTATCGAGCAGCCGAATTAGGATTTATCGATGAGATCATCATGCCCCGTCAGACACGTTACAAGTTGATACAGGCGCTTGAAATGGCAAAAAATAAGAGCCAGAGCAATCCGCCAAAGAAACATGGCAATATGCCTTTGTAAATCAAGGACGTCGATTTGAAAATTATAAATAACTAACATGGTGAACAAAAGAATCATTCGACAGAATCAATAGAATTGATTAGAGGAAGGCTTGCTTGTGAAAGTCAGCTTCTTACTTTTGTGCCCGCATTTAATAGAGAAAAGACAAAAAGGATGGAAAAAGAGACTTTGACAGACCGGGAGGTTTTGTTGTTACGGAGAAAACTGGACTTATTACTCCGTACGGGAAAATTGCTGATGGAGAGTGCCGCGGATACGAACCGCATCGAACGGAACATGAAGCGTGTGGCTGCTTTTATGGGGATTCCTGAAGAAAAGCTTCATCTGGATATCAGATGGACGATGATTATGGTGAATGTGAGCGACGAGACACATTCCTTTTCAAAATTTCAGAAGTGTGAGAAGCATGGTATCAATATGACGACCATTACGGAGGTCAGCCATCTGTCATGGAAGGCGATTGAACAAGACTATTCGTTGGACCAGTATGAGGAAGAGCTTGAGCGGATTGCGCGTAAACCTCGTAACTATATGCCTTACCTGGTGGCAATCGGTGCCGGGTTTGCCTGTGGCGGTTTCTGTAAGTTGTTCGGCTGTGACTGGATCGCGTTTTTGTTTGCTTCTATTTGTGCATTTGTCGGATTCCGTGTCCGAGCGCGTTGTATCGAGTTCGGGATAAATGTGTATATGAGTATTGCGATTGCGGCGTTTGTGGCGACTTGTCTGGCGTATGCTTCTTCTTTTTCGGGGCTGTCATCCACGCCTTACCATCCGTTACTGGCTTGTGCTCTGTTTATCGTGCCGGGAGTACCGTTAATCAATTTTGTGGATGACATGATTGACAATCATTTGCTTGTCGGGATTACGCGGGCGGCCAATACGATGATGATGGTCGGAGCGATGACGTTCGGGATTGCTTTTGCCATGCGGGTGTTGGTAATGAACGATATAGAGATCGACCATAAGTTCAGTGAGTTGAGCATGGTGCCGCATGATCCTTATTATATTTATGCCATTGCGGCGGCTATTGCAGCGATGGGTTTTTCAATGATTTTCAATATCCAGCGACGTTTGTTGTGGGTTGTGGCTTTAGGGGGATCATTGCAGTGTGTACCCGTAATTTTGTGAATTTTGAGTTGGGATATGGTCCGGTGATCGGTTCGTTTATGGGAAGTTTTGTCGTGAGTCTGATTGCGGTAAAGGCGGTCCATTGGTTCGATGTCCCCAATCATGTGTTAACGATCCCGTCTGTTATCCCGATGATTCCGGGGGTACTGATGTATCGTTCGTTGTTTGCTTTTATCAACCTGCACGGGGTGATTGGTGAAGTGACCAATGCTTTTGCTAACGGGATCAATTCGGCTTTAATTATCCTGTGTATCTCTTTAGGTGTTGCCGTTCCGAATATCTTCGCTCGTCGCTACATTGCCAAAGACCGCCAGCGTTATCTTGAAGAAGAACTTGAAAAACGCAGGCAGCGTGGTAAGTTCATTGAATGGTAAGGAGATTCATGAATTATGATTTATGAGTTATAAAAGATTCATAAATCATAATTCAGTTCCAACAAGACAGTCTTGTTGCTTTTAGGGAAGCTTTGACATCGATCAGGCGTTGGTTGCTGCTGCCACGGAAAAGAAGGCTTTCATCGCGTAGGGCTTGTTTGAATTTACCATCTACCAAGACGTCGATGTATTTGAGCAGCTCTGCCTGTTTCGGATTGTCCAGAAGACGCTCGAAAGTATAGCCGGTATAACACCAGATGTTTTTCCGGCTTTTTTCTTTGATCGCCTGTGCCAGCTTGGTGAAACCTTCCGGTTGGAACATGGGGTCGCCGCCGCTGAAGGTCACGTTGGCAAAGTCGTCTGCCAAGACCTTCGTTAGAATCTCTTCCGTCGATATTTGTTTCCCCTTTTTTATGTCCCACGATTCGGGATTATGACAGCCAGGACAAGCGTTCGGACAACCTGCCGCATAGATCGCGGTCCGGAATCCCGGACCGTCGACAGTTGTATCTTCTATGATATCAATGATGGAAAGCACTTTGGAATTTGAAAATTAAGAATTGAAAAATAAAATGCTTGATTTATAAGCTTCAATTCTTGGTTTATAATATAACTGTTTATATCTCTCGCAATCTTCAATTTTTAATTATGGACGACCCTGTCGTTCAGTTCTGCCAGTTTCGCTTTGTTCCAGCGATCTGTCGTACCGACCAGGTAACCGGTGATGCGCTGTAGTTTGTCGAGATGGGTGCTGCCGCATTTCGGACATTTCTCCAAATGGGTTTCCGCATTTTCGTAGCCGCAGTCGAGGCAGCGGTTACGATTGTGGTTGACGGAACCGTAGCCAATATTATAACGGTCCATCATATCGACAACTTGCATGATCACTTCCGGGTTATGGGTCGCGTCTCCATCCATTTCGACATAGAAGATATGGCCTCCGCGTGTCATCTCGTGATAGGGAGCCTCCACTTCTGCCTTGTGGCGGGCGCTACATTTGTAATAAACGGGTACATGGTTGGAGTTTGTATAGTAGTCGCGGTCCGTGATACCGGGCAACGAACCGAATTTCTTACGGTCACGACGGGTAAATTTGCCCGACAAGCCTTCGGCCGGTGTTGCCAGTACGCTGTAATTATGCTGGTATTCCTCTGAAAACTGATTGGCCCTGTTACGGATATAGCTGACGATCTTCAGGCCTAACTCCTGCGAAGCCGCATCTTCGCCGTGGTGTTTGCCGGTGAGGGCGACCAGGCATTCTGCCAGGCCGATAAAACCGATCCCCAATGTACTGATTGATAACGGGTGCGATCGTGTCGTTCGGTTTCAATTTCTCGCTACCCAGCCAAAGAGATGACATCAGCAACGGGAACTGTTTGGCATATGCCGTTTTTGGAATTCCATGCGCTCATGTAGTTGGCGGGCGGTTATATCCAGCATGTGGTCGAGCTTGGCAAAGAATTGGGCGATCCGTTCTTCCTTGTTTTCAATGTGCATGCATTCGATAGCGAGGCGTACGATATTGATTGTCGAGAAAGAGAGGTTACCGCGGCCGATAGATGTTTTCGGACCGAAGCGGTTCTCGAATACACGCGTGCGGCATCCCATGGTCGCAACTTCGTGCATATAACGTTGCGGATCATCGGCACGCCAGTCTTCGCTCTGGTTGAATGTCGCGTCGAGGTTGAGGAAGTTCGGGAAGAAACGGCGAGCTGTAACCTTGCAGGCAAGCTGGTAAAGGTCGTAGTTACGGTCTTCCGGCAGATAGCTTACCCCGCGTTTCTTTTTCCATATCTGAATCGGGAAGATGGCCGTTTCGCCATTGCCGACTCCGCGATATGTGCTTTTCAATATCTCGCGAATGATACAGCGTCCTTCAGCAGAAGTGTCCGTTCCGTAATTGATGGAACTGAATACTACTTGGTTGCCTCCACGAGAATGGATGGTGTTCATATTGTGGATAAAGGCTTCCATCGATTGATGCACGCGGCTGACAGTTTTATTGACGGCATGTTGGATGATACGTTCGTCGCCACTCAATCCTTCGAGCGGACGATTCACATAGTCATCCAGTTTCTGCTGGTAGAGATGTGAATAATTCTGTCCGTTCAGTTCTTCCAGGTTCTTGATTTCTTCGATAAAACTATTGCGCACGTAAGGAGCCAGATAGAAATCGAATGCCGGGATCGCCTGACCACCATGCATTTCGTTCTGGGCTGTTTCGAGCGAGATACAGCCTAAAATACTGGCTGTTTCGATACGCTTTGCCGGGCGTGATTCGCCATGTCCGGCTGAAAAACCGTATTTCAGGATGTGGTCCAACGGATGTTGTACGCATGTGAGGCTCTTGGTCGGATAATAGTCTTTATCATGGATATGCAGATAGTTGTTTTCTACCGCCTCCTTGACCTCTTCGCTCAACAAGTATCGTCAACGAACGGCTTGGTCGTTTCGCTGGAGAACTTCATCATCATGCCGGCGGGCGTGTCGGCATTCATATTGGCATTCTCGCGGGTGATGTCGTTGGATTTGATATTGATGATCTCCAGGAACATATCGCGTGTCTTGGCTTTGCGGGCGATACTGCGCTGGTTGCGGTAAGCTATGTATTTTTGTGCAACGTCTTTGCGGCTACTGTTCATCAGTTCCAACTCGACAGCGTCTTGGATGGCTTCGACAGTCATTTGCGAGTCGCCTTTGAAAGAAATATGATCCGTGATCTGGCGAACCAGCTCCCGGTCTTCCCCGTTTTCTGTGTGCAACATCGCTTTGCGGATAGCTGTTGCTATCTTTTCTTCGTTGAATCCAACGATACGTCCATCACGTTTAATAACTGTCTGAATCATGATAAATTTATTATTGAGGTTTGTGAATTTTGTAGTTGCAAAAGTATATAGTATAATAATATGGTAAACTTTTTGGAAAACTTTTGTGTAGTTAAAATATGTCAATTCATTGATATACAATTATTAATTTTGAGTAATTGGAAAACTTTAAATGGCTATCATGTTTTAATATTGTCCAAAAGTGTATATCTTTTTCAACTTTTCGTGTATAATGTGGAAAACTTCTGAAGGAAGTGTTAACGTGAAAAATAACTTGGAAAAGAGATACACGCTATGCTTTTTTTGTCTAATTTTGTCTTCGGATCGGTTTCGTATGATCAAATCAGATGATACGGATTAAAAGGGAATCGGGTGAAAATCCCGGACAGTCCCGCTGCTGTGAAGCTCCGTTTCAACATCCTGAAAACTACTTTTGCCACTGGTTTATGGTTATAAACGGGAAGGCTTCGGGATGGGAGTCAGTCAGAAGACCTGCCGTTCATTAAAGGCTATTCTTTCCTCGTGGGTTAGGAGAATGGTTCGAAAATGTTTCTAACTTCATAAATAGTAAAAAGATGGAAAAGCTTTGCTTGTGTTGTGGCACAAAGTTTTCCGGCAATATTGATTTATTGTCAGGCGACTTTGCTGCTACTTATTTTCTATACATAAATAGTATTGTTATTCGTTGTTAGAATATTGTTCAATAGTAATTAAAGTAAGAAGCTCCGTCGAAGTGATTCGCCGGAGTTTCGTGTCTTTTAAGCGCATAGCCGGATGTTTTTTTACTGTCCTCCCATAATATCCAACAGCTCGTTGGTGATAGCCTGCTGGCGGGTTTTGTTATATTGCAAGGTCAATTCCTGGATCAGGTCGTTGGCATTGTCGTTGGCCGTTTGCATCGCCATCATGCGGGCGGCATGCTCGGATGTCGTTGTGTCGAGTAATGTCGTGTAATCGTTAGGTTGAGCAGCTTCGGAAAAAGCAATGCCTGAAGGCTTTCCGGCGACGGTTCCAGGATGTAATCGGTTGTCGGGACGGTGTTTTCAACCGAGACCTGTGGCAGGGTGACCGGCAGATAGACTTTATGGGTCAATACCTGTGTGGCCATATTCTTGAAATGATGGTAAAGCAGCTCCACTCGATCGGCCTTACCCGAAGAAAAGAGCTCCATCAGTTTCCGGCGAGGCGGACAGCCTCTTCGTACGAAGGTTTCTCTCCTAAATGAAGAAAATCGTCCTCAGTCGTATAGCCCGCCTTGTGCAGTTCGTCAGCAATCTTTTTCCCGATGGGGTAGAGGCAGACGGCGGTGTGTTGTGCTTCTAATTCGTGCAAACGGGCAGATAGCTCTTTCCATACGTTGGCATTGAACGTGCCGCATAGTCCGCTGCTGGATGAGAAAACGGCGAGAGCGACCTGTTTCACCTCACGCTTTCAGTGTAAGGTGATTCCAAGTCGCATTCCGCATCTAAAAGACCGTTTAAGATGGCGGAAAGTTTGTTTGCATAAAGGAGTGTGTGTTCGGTTAGCGTCTGGGTATGATGGAGCTTCGCTGAAGATACCATTTTCATGCTGCGGTGATCTTTTGCGTACTCCGGATAGACGCGATCCGAACTTTTATTTCTTTTAATGATGCCATAATCCCTTTTTTTAATTGACAATTAGGTGTCGCTTGTTGTAATTGTCCATTGTCAATTGTTCATTGTCAGTTGTTTTGCTGTTTCTTCCAGTTTCTTCCGGATATCGTCGTTGATGGTTCCGGTTTTTAGGATGTCCAGTACGTCGTGCTGGTGTGATGTATGCAGTTCGCGCAGGAATTCCTTTTCGAAGTCGTGCACTTTATCCAACGGGACTCCTTTCAGCAATCCCTGTGTACCGCAGTAGAGGATGGCGATCTGCTCTTCTACAGGCATCGGGCTGTATTGGGGCTGTATCAGCAGTTGCGTGTTCTTTTGTCCTTTGTCGATCGTGAAAGCCGTTACAGCATCCATTTCACCGCCGAATTTGGAAAACGATTCCAGTTCGCGAAACTGTGCCTGGTCGATCTTCAGCGTTCCAGCCACCTTCTTCATCGCTTTTAGCTGGGCGTTACCTCCTACACGAGATACCGAGATACCGACGTTGATAGCCGGACGGTTTCCTTGGTTGAAGAGGTCAGTTTCGAGGAAGATCTGCCGTCGGTAATGGAAATGACGTTCGTAGGGATGTAGCTGACACGTCACCCGCCTGGGTTTCGATGATCGGCAGGGCAGTCAGGGAACCGCCGCCTTTTACCTTATCCTTCATGCTGTCTGGCAGGTCGTTCATCTGCCGGGCACTTCGGGCTGATTGATGATCTTGGCAGCTCGTTCGAGCAGACGGGAATGCAGGTAGAAGATATCTCCCGGATATGCCTCGCGTCCGGAAGGACGGCGCAGGATCAGGGAGACCTCTCGATAGGCGACTGCCTGTTTCGAAAGGTCGTCGTAGACAACTAAAGCATGACGTCCGCTGTCTCGGAAATATTCACCGATGGCGGCACCCGCAAAAGGAGCGAAATATTGCATGGCTGCCGGATCGGATGCTGTCGCGCTGACAACGATCGTATAGTCCATCGCGCCTTTTTCTTGCAACGTGTTGACAAGCGAGGCGACGGTAGAACCTTCTGTCCGATTGCTACATAGATGCAGTAGACCGGATTTCCGGCTTCGTAGCTGCTGCGTTGGTTGATGATCGTGTCGATGGCGATGGAGGTCTTTCCGGTCTGGCGGTCTCCGATGATCAGTTCGCGCTGTCCGCGTCCGATCGGGATCATCGCATCGACAGCCTTGATACCGGTCTGTAACGGTTCATTGACGGGCTGGCGGAAGATAACCCCGGCGCTTGCGTTCGAGTGGCATCTCGCAGGTCTCTCCCGTGATTTCCCCTTTTCCGTCGATAGGGTTTCCGAGCGGGTCGATCACACGTCCGATCATACCTTCGCTGACATTGATGGAGGCAATACGTCCTGTGCGTTTGACGATGTCGCCTTCCTTTACCTGGTCTGTTGGTCCCAGCAGGACAGCTCCCACGTTGTCCTCTTCCAGGTTCATCACGATCGCTTCCATCCCGTTGTCGAACTGCAGGAGTTCGTTAGCCTCGGCATTGTCGAGACCGTAAATCCGGGCTACGCCATCGCTCACCTGGAGCACCGTACCTACTTCTTCCGTCCGGATACCAGTACTGATCCCTTCCAATTGCTGGCGCAGGATGGCGGAAACTTCACTCACTTTTATCTGATCTGTCATACTTCTTTCTGTTTTTATCTGTTTTCGAGTAACCGGCTACGGATATCCCGTAGCTGTGTCGCATAGCTGGCATCTATCCGGTAGTTCCCGATACGCAGGCGAAAACCGCCGATCAGCTCCGGTTGTACAATGCCGGAGAATTCGATGGTGCTGCCTGTCTCTTCCTTCAGCTTGTTCTGGAGATGTACTTTCACTTCCTCGCTTACCGGAACTGCGGTACTGAACTGCACGCGGGTGATGCGTTTGTCTTTCCGGTACAGGTGGATATAGATATGCGCCATGAAGAGCAGGAGGCTTTCCCGTTTATGTTCCAGTACGAGGTGCATGAAACGTTCATACAAGTCGGAGACTCTATGCCGCCTGCCGCTGTCAGCAGCTTGAGCTTTTCCTCTGCCGGGAGGATCGGATTGCCAAGGGCAACCCGCAGTCCGGTTCGAGCGAGAAGCTGTCTGCCAGCATCTTCATATCATCGTATACCCGCGTTTCCAGTCCTTTCTCCTTCGCTAAGGAGAAAAGGGCTTTCGCATACCGGGAAGAGATTGTTCCTATATCCATACGTTACGATTTACAAAACGATACCTCATCCAACAGCCGGTCGATGATTTGTTGTTGTTCCTTGTCGCGGCTGATCTTTTCTTTCATCACCTTCTCTGCTATGGCGATCGAAAGGTCGGCAATCTCGGAACGGACCTCGCGGATTGCTTTCTCCTTCTCTTCGCGGATACGTCGGGCTGCCTCTTCCACCTGCAAACGAGTTTCGGCGGCAGCTTTCCGGTGAGCTTCGTCGATGATTTGTTCCTTTTCGGCAAATGCTTCTTTCAGGATGGCATTCTGTTTTTCCTTTGCTTCGGCAAGTATCCGGGCCCCTTCGGCCTGGATATTGGCAAGCTGTTCATTCGCCTGGCGAGCCGTTTCAAGAGAGTTGTCGATGTAGCTTTCCGTTGTTCCACTGCCTTGATGATGACAGGAAATCCGTATTTGGAAAGGATGACAAAGACAATCCCGAATGAAACGATCATCCAGAACAGAAGTCCCGAATCCGGTGTTAATAATGACATAACCTGTTACTTTTATTGGAACAAAGCCAGGAAACATACCACGATGGCAAACAACGCCACACCTTCAACCAGAGCTCCCATGATCAACATCGAGGTACGGATCTCGCCCGCTGCAGAAGGCTGGCGGCCGATTGCTTCGACAGCTCCTTTTCCGATCAGACCGATACCTATACCTGCACCGATAGCGGCAAATCCCGCTCCGATTGTTGCTCCCATCTTCGCTATGCCCATTCCGGCAGCTGCTTGTAATAAAATAGTCGATAACATTGTGCTTTAAACTTTAAATTAGTAACCTAATATATTTAATCTTTAACCTTAGCCAAACCTATATAATTGGCTGACAATAATGTGAATATATATGCTTGCAGACAAGCCACCAGCAATTCCAGACAGTTCATGAACGCGCAGAACAGCACCGAAACGATCGTCATTCCGAAATTCACCAACAACCCCATCGATACCGTGATAAAGATCAGGCAGGTGAGGGCGAGGATGATCGTATGTCCTGCCATGATATTGGCAAACAGACGGATCATCAGAGCGAACGGCTTGGTGAATACGCCGAAAAACTCGACAAAAGGCATGATTGGCAACGGCAGTTTCAGATAGATCGGTGCTTTCGGCCAAAATATCTCTTTCCAATATTCCTTTGTCGCAAACAGGTTGACAGCGATAAACGTACATCCCGCCAAGACGGCCGTGACCGCAATGTTGCCGGTGATGTTGGCCCCTCCCGGAAAGACCGGGATGATTCCGATCAGATTGTTGATCAGGATAAAGAAGAAGACCGTCAGCAGATAAGAGGAAAACGGCCTGTACTCTTCTTTGCCGATCGACTCCTTGATGACGCCGTCCTGTATGTAGGAAATAATCATTTCCATCAGGCCGGTAAACCCGCTCGGAACCTGGTTCGGATGTTTCTTGTACCAATGGGCGGTCCGTAGAACTACGAACAGCAGGATGCCGCAACTCAGGAACAGGCCGCAAACATTCTTGGTCAGCGACAAGTCGACCGGGCGCACCTCTTCTCCGCGGCTGTTCTTTTCCACCACCTTGCCGGCGTGTTCGCCTTCTGTAGCGATATAATAGTTGTGATGCGCTTGGCCGTGATGTAAATGGTGGGAGAGGAACATGTCCCATCCACGCTCTTCACTTTTGACCAATATCGGCAGAGAGATGGCGATCTCCTTTCCGTTCCATTCGGTAATATGCCAGGTGTAAGCGTCTTGGATATGCGAAAAGACAATATCCTGGACATCGATGCCTTCCTCTTTGGAATCAGCATGAGCCGGGGCCAGAAAACAGAGCCACATCAGCAATACTATCCATATCAACCTGTTATTTTTGATATTGTTCATCATTTTCCTTTTTCTCTCTTTTCATTCTTTTCTTCTCGAACAGATAAACCGTATACGTTTCCAATCCCAAATAGATAAAATAGAAAAGCATCAGGTGAAGCCGAACATTCTCAAATTTTCTCTGACCAGTGCGGCATAAAGCCACAGGAAAACAACGGCAAGGGTGAACTTGCAGAAACGGACTACCATGAAAGCGGTAATCGTCACATCGCCGTTTTTTCTTTTCTTCCGGTCAAGTATATAGGTCATCACAATTGCCATCACCCAGTAAAAGATCGGAATGGAAGGATACCATTTGAAATAATGATCCGGCCAGATCGTGTATAATAATCCTCCTAACGTCACACCGATGGCTGCATTGATAAATGTAATCAATCCCATCAGCTTTAATTTTAACCATCCAGTCATGTCGTCGTATATACTTTTATTTATTCGATGCAAACAGATATGTAATCATCCTTAACCTCTACGAATCCGCTCTTGATAGCCTGTTCGCCTTTTTTGCCATCGTGTTCATATTGGATGGTTCCCTGTCGGAGGGCGGCTATCAGCGGGGCATGATGGGGGAGGATATCAAATGAACCGGCCGTGCCCGGAAAGGAAACACGCTCTGCTTCGCCTTCGAAAAGAATGCCGTCCGGTGATACAATTTCCAATCTCATATCCATTTTTAATTTGCTTGTTCAGCCAATCGCTTTGCTTTTTCCATCACGTCCTCGATCGTGCCTACGTTCAAGAAAGCCTGTTCGGGGATATCGTCCGTCTCTCCGTCCATGATCATCTTGAATCCTCGGATCGTATCTTCGATGGAGACCATGACGCCCGGTACACCGGTGAATTGTTCCGCCACGGAGAACGGCTGTGAAAGGAAACGCTGTACACGGCGAGCGCGGTTGACGGTCAGGCGGTCTTCGTCGGAAAGTTCTTCCATGCCGAGGATCGAGATGATGTCTTGCAGTTCCTTGTTGCGTTGGAGGATTTGTTTCACACGCTGTGCCGTTTCGTAATGCTCTTTGCCCACGATCAACGGGTCCAGGATGCGCGAAGTGGATTCCAACGGGTCGACGGCCGGATAGATACCGAGTTCGGTGATCTTACGGCTCAATACCGTGGTGGCATCCAGATGTGTAAAGGTCGTTGCCGGAGCCGGGTCGTCAGGTCGTCTGCTGGCACATAAACTGCCTGAACGGAAGTGATGGAACCTTTCTTAGTGGAAGTGATGCGTTCCTGCATGGCTCCCATCTCGGTGGCCAGTGTCGGCTGGTAACCGACGGCGGACGCATACGTCCCAGCAGGGCGGATACTTCCGAACCGGCCTGTGTGAACCGGAAGATATTGTCGATAAAGAAAAGGATGTCTTTTGTTTCCCCCTCTGCCGCCAGGTCACGAAAAGACTCGGCGATCGTCAGTCCTGAAAGGGCTACCGAAGAGCGGGCTCCCGGCGGTTCGTTCATCTGGCCGAAGACCAGTGTCGCCTGCGACTTGGCCAGTTCATCATAATCGATCTTGGACAAATCCCAATGACCTGCCTCCATGCTTTTCTTGAATTCTTCGCCGTAGCGGATGACTCCGGATTGGATCATCTCGCGCAGCAGATCGTTTCCTTCGCGTGTACGTTCACCCACACCAGCAAAGACGGAGAATCCGTTGTTCTTCTTCGCGATGTTGTTGATCAACTCCATGATCAGGACCGTCTTTCCTACGCCAGCTCCCCCGAACAGACCGATCTTGCCTCCTTTGGAGTAAGGTTCGAGCAGGTCGATCACCTTGATACCGGTGTATAAGACTTCACGGCTGGTGGTCAGGTCTTCGAACTTGGGCGGTTCACGATGGATCGGAAGAGCCCCTTTCTTGTCGAGTTCGGTCATTCCGTCAATGGGATTCCCCGTTACGTTCATCAAACGCCCTTTTACCTGGTCGCCGACCGGCATCGTGATGGGCGAACCGTGCGAAATGGCTTCCATTCCTCTCTTCAGTCCGTCTGTCGTATCCATCGCTACGGTACGGACCGTGTTTTCCCCAATATGCTGTTGGACTTCCACAATCAGGATTTTTCCATTGGGGCGGGTTATCTCCATTGCATCGTGAATGCGGGGAAGTGTTATCTTTTCTTCCTTGCCATTATCGAAATGAATGTCCACGACCGGACCGATAACCTGTGAGATATAACCTTTTATTTCTCCCATACAATCTCTTTTTTCCTTAATCCTATTCAAATCTTCAGCTGCAATATTACGAATTATGAATTTCCGAAAACCGGAAATATTACTTTTTGAGTCTTTTTGTACTTAGTTAAATATTCAACTAATTTCAACCTCTTCTAAAATGAACCAATCGAGTTCTGAAATGAACCAAAATAGTAGGAATAGCTTATTTTGTAAACCATAGAGATAGAAGATTCTAAGCATGATATGCCGTTTTGTTGGCGAAAACAGATGAAATGTTTTACTTTGTTAAATAAAAAGGATTACTCATCTGTTTTTTCTACCTTTGCAATCGGATTATGGTGTAACCGTATTTGCTTCCGCTGACGGTTAGTAAAAGGGAATCCGGTGAAAGTCCGGAGCTGTACCCGTAGCTGTAAGTTCTGAAACCCCGGCAAATCTTGTTGCCACTGGTGGTTCAATTGAGAATTGACAATTTGAACACCGGGAAGGCTGCCGTTAGTTGGTAATTGTCCATTATCAATTATCAATTGAAAAGGGGGGAACAAGCCAGAAAACCTGCCATTATTCGGTATCCGGTTCCTCGGGTAAAGGAACTGATGAATCGAAAAGGTATGCAGAATATATTTGTAAAACGATTGTCGGGCCTGTTATGTGCCTGGCTATTTCCGTTTGCCGCTTTGTATGCGCAGGTAGACACGACGACCTATCACCAGCTTTCGGGTGTCGAGGTGTTAGGAAAGGTACGCCCTTCCACCACCCGTGAGAGTACACCGCTTCAGGTGATGGACAAGGCTGGGATCGAACGGCTCGGTGTGCAGGACTTGTCGGAAGCCGTAAAACGCTTTTCCGGTGTGACCGTACAGGATTACGGAGGTATAGGAGGTTTGAAAACCGTTTCCGTCCGCAGCCTCGGTGCCAAACATACGGCTGTCTGCTATGACGGGGTGACGGTCACGGATGCACAGAGCGGCCAGGTGGATATCAGTCGCTTTTCACTGGACAATGTCGATATGATCTCCCTGTCGATCGGTCAGGCCGACGATATCTTCCAGACGGCACGGATGTACGCTTCGGCAGGGGCGTTGAGCATAAAAGACAAGTCGGCCCGTATTCACTGATCGTTCGTACCATCTGAAAGCACAAGTAAAAGCCGGTTCGTTTGGTTTGGTAAATCCTTATTTACGGTATGAGCAGAAGCTGGGGAAAAAGTGGTATACTTCTTGGCACGGCGATTATTTACGAGCGGATGGGAATTATCCATTTACGTTGGTGAATGGTAATTTGATAGAAAAGAAGAAGAGATACAACAGTGATATCGAATCGTGGCGTACGGAATTGAATTTTACAGGTGATTTAGGGAAGTTCGGTACATTATCGATGAAAGGATATTATTTTGACTCCCATAGAGGATTGCCCGGATCTGTAATATTTTATAATGATTATTCGGGTGAACGTTTGTGGGATAGGAATGCTTTTGCACAGATTCATTATGAGAATCATATAACTGAAAAATTTACTTTCCAGGCACAGGCTAAATATAATTATTCGTGGATGCGCCATTTGGATGTTGATAATAAATATGAATCGGGACGACAGGATGATCGATATACACAAAAGGAATATTATCTTTCTATTTCGGGGCTATATTCTTTGGCTGATCATCTTTCTTTGGCTGTAGCTGAAGATTATTTCATTAATTCATTGGATAATACAATTCCAGAATGCCCGTTCCCAAAACGATATACGTCTTTGACGGCTTTGGCTATCCAGTATAAAGATCCGAGACTGACTGCTACTACCAGTTTGTTAGGAACATATATAACCGAGAATGTAGAGAGAGGAGACAGACCGTCTGATCGTAAACGATTATCTCCTGCTGTAAGTCTTTCTTGGCGAGTTCTGTCAGACCATAACTTCCGTTTACGAGCCTCTTATAAAGATATATTTCGTGTTCCGACTTTTAATGATCTATATTATTTGAGGATAGGCAATACTGATTTGAAGCCGGAACGGGCGACTCAATACAATGTAGGTATGACATGGAGTGGTTTGTTGCCTTTTATTAATTATCTGAATGTTTCAGTAGATGGTTATTACAATCGTGTGAGTGATAAGATCGTTGCTATACCGACAATGTTCATTTGGAAAATGATGAATATGGGAGAGGTCTCGATCGGAGGAATTGATGTGAATTTATCGACAGAAGTTCCTCTGTGGAAAAATATCTCCTTAACCGGACAAATGTCTTATTCTTGGCAACATGCGATAGATATAACAGATGAAACAGAAAAGAACTATCGGGATCAAATACCTTATACCCCAAACATTCGGGAAATTTTTCTGCGGCATTGCAAATGCTTGGATTAATATTTCTTATTTATTGACAGTGGTTGGAGATCGTTATGCCAGTCCGCAAAATATAGA
>ENA-OQCS01000230-OQCS01000230.1-human-gut-metagenome-genome-assembly--contig:-NODE-230-length-30180-cov-5.846138_pt1 | contig 30180 bp, 37 predicted proteins | sample MGYA00242757_ERZ504575 | MGnify/ENA primary metagenome ERZ504575 (study PRJEB26092, sample SAMD00036297) | human gut metagenome | host: Homo sapiens | study: EMG produced TPA metagenomics assembly of... | reverse complement strand
CTGCGGACCAATTTTGAGACCAAAGAAGCTGCCCTGAAATGGGTGCAGGAACTTGCCAAAGGCAGGAACAAAAATGGAAGATCCGGTTTGTCCTCCCCAGCTCGCCCATGTCAAACGTACGGCCCGGATTATCGGAATGGCGTGGAGATCACCGGACAGCATTATCTTGATACATTTACAAAGAATAAATAAAAACTATCGATAATATAAAATCCATAGATGGAATCTTACAATATAAAACTTAAAATTCTGTATACAATATTCAAACATTAGTAAAACTGCACAAAAAACAGACACTTTCTTTGAAAACAAAGCTCAAAATCTGTGAAATAGAACTAAAATGTTTGAAATCAACAAAAAATGATTGACTAAAACATAACAGTGTATTAAAATAAAGACATCAAATAAAGAAAGCGCTTTTGATAGAGTAATTAAAAGATAAAAGGTTATTTAAGGAATTATGTAATCAACATTTTGGAGGTAAAAATATGAAGGCGATTGTAAGATATGGACAGGCATTTGGTGGTTATACAATGAGAGACGTTCCAGAACCAACATGTGGACCAGAAGACATCATCTTAGAGATCAAAGCAGCAGCAATTTGTGGAGCTGATATGAAACACTGGAGAGTTGATAATGGATCTGATGAATTCAACTCAATCCGTGGACATGAGTTTGCAGGAGAGATCGTTCAGGTTGGAGAAAAAGTAACAGATTGGAAAGTAGGACAGAGAGTTGTTTCTGATAACAGTGCTCACGTATGTGGTGTCTGCCCAGCTTGCGAAATGGGAGATTTCCTTTGCTGTGAAGAAAAAGTTAACCTTGGATTAGATAATAACACATGGGTGGAGGATTCTCAAAATACTGCAAGATTCCTGGAGAAATCTTAAGAATCCACAAACATGCGATCTGGGAGATTCCAGAAGGTGTTAAATATGAAGAAGCAGCAGTACTTGATCCTATCTGTAACGCATACAAAGCAGTAGCTCAGCAGTCTCACCTGATCCCAGGACAGGACGTTGTAGTATTCGGTACAGGACCACTTGGATTATTCTCAGTACAGATCGCAAGATTAATGGGAGCTGTAAACATCGTTATGGTAGGCCTTGATGAAGACGTTGATACTCGTTTCCCAGTTGCTTTAGAAGTTGGAGCTACACACGTAGTTAATGGATCTAAAGAAGATGTTGTAAAACGTTGTACAGAAATCTGCGGAAGAGACAACTTAGGATTAGTGATCGAGTGTTCTGGAGCTAACATCGCATTAAAACAGGCAATCGAAATGACAAGACCAAACGCTGAGATCGTTCGTGTAGGTATGGGATTCAAACCATTAGAATTCTCTATCAACGATATCACATCTTGGAATAAGAGTCTGATCGGTCATATGGCTTATGATTCTACATCTTGGAGAAATGCGATCAGATTACTTGAATCTGGACAGATCAAAGTTCAGCCACTGATCACACATAGATTAGGATTATCTGAATATGAAAAAGGATTCGATGCAATGGCATCTAAAGAAGCTATCAAAGTAATCTTCCACTATGATTTTGAAGACTAATAATTATTAGATTTAAAGAAAAAAGCAGTCTTACTAAGGAGCAGAGTATGGAACGAAAATTAATGATCGCACCATCTATGGGTTGCTGTGATCTCTTTGATATGGAACGTCAGGTTCGTATCATCGATGAAAAATCAGACTTCTTACATATGGATATCAAGATGGTGTATATGTACAGCTTTGAATCGGACCAGAATTTCTAGCAGCATTAAAGGACAAAGTTAGTACACCAATGGATGCACATTTAATGATCAAGCATCCACAACAGTACCTTGAAACGTTTGCAAAGGTAGGGGCGGCTTATATTACGCCCCACACAGACTGCATCGAGGGAGATGCTTTCGTAACGATCAACAAGATCAAAGAACTTGGATGTAAAGCAGGAATCGCATTAAATCCATCCGTACCTTTAGAGACAATTGAGTATTATTTACCATTACTTGACAAGGTAACAATCATGATCGTAGACGCAGGTATTTCTGGACAGAAGGTCATTGAACAAACATATGACAAGATACGTAAACTGGTTAAGATACGTGAAGAAAAGGGACTTGATTTCTTAATTGAAGCCGATGGATCCATGAACAGAGATGTCTATCGTCCATTATACGAAGCAGGAGCAGATATGGTAGTCTTAGGACCTCCAGCACTGTGGAATAAGGCTGATGACTTCGAAGAAGCATGGGCTATCATGGAAAATGAGCTTGAAAGCGAGCTTAATTAAACAAAGAGAGGAAAAAACAAATGTCAAACAAAAACGCAAATATCGGAGCAAGACTCGACCGTCTGCCAAACTCTGGTTGGCATATTAAAATGTGGTTAGTATCCGCATTCGCATTATTAGTATGCTGGTCAAATGGTATCGGTGGAGCAGTACAGAACGTACTTTTAAATGAGTTACACTGGTTAGAGCCAGGATCAACATTACTGGCTATGTGGGGAACAACTTACACAGCAGGTCAGTTATTCGGAGCATTAGTTGGTGGTCCGATCGGTGATAAGATCGGTCGTAAAAAATCTATCTTATTATATGAAGTGATTCACATCATCGCTATGATCGGTGGAGCAGCAGCACCTAACGTAACAGTATTATATGTATTCCGTTTGATCCAGGGATTTGGATTAGGAGCATTATTAGTCGTATTATTTGCAGCATTTACTGAGTATGTACCTGGTAAGAACCGTGGTGTATGGTCTTCCAGAAACTCATTCATCGGTAACTTTGCTCATCCAATCTGTAATGGTATCGCATTAGTGATCGTTTCTACAGGAGTCAGCATGAACATGAACTGGAGAATCCAGTACATCATTCCTTCTGTATTATCTATCATTGCAAGTATCATTATTTATAACAAATACCCAGAATCTCCACGTTGGTTAGAATCTCAGTAGAGTTGAAGAAGCAGATGCTATCATGACATCAATCGAAAAAGAAATTGAAGCATCTACAGGTAAACCATTACCACCAGTTGAAGCAGTTGAAGCAAAAGCAGTTAAAAACTTACCATACTCTGCATTATTTAAAGGTAAATTATTAAAGAGAACAATTTGTGGTTCTTTAGTACTGATCGGTATGAACACAATTCAGTACACACTGATGAACTGGATGCCTTCATTATTAAGTTCATTAGGATATGATACATCACAGTCTCAGTTCATGACAATGTTTGGTCTGTTCGGTGCACCATTTGGAATCTTCCTTGCATCTTTATACATGGATAAAGTACCAAGAAAAGCAACAGGTGTTATCTTACTGATCGCCATGGCTGTTATGGGTGTCATTACATCTAAACAGACAACAATGACAGCACTGATCGCTTCAACATTCGTATTAAATACATTCATCTATATGTATGTATGTTACGCATCAGCAGTATATGTACCAGAAATGTGGCCAACATCTGCAAAATTATCAGGATCTGGATTCTGTAATGCAATGGGTCGTGTAAGTAATATCTTCTTCCCATTCTTAGTTACATCTGTAGCAGCAGGATCTATGGGATCTAACGGTGTATTCGTACTGATCTCTGCAGTAGCAGTGATCATCGCTGTATCAATCATCGTATTCGGTGTTGAGACAAGAGGTGAATCTGTCGAAGATATCGGTAACATTGAGTAATCAAATTAGGAAATCCTAAAAATAACTTAACATAAAATATAACAATCAGTAATTGGTGCCCCGTCCTTTGTTGGCCGGGCACCGAAACAAAAAAGGAGCATTTGCTATGAAAAATTCAGAAGCAATCTTAGTAACACCAAAACAATTTGAGATTCAGGAATGTGCAGTTCCAGAACCAAAAGATCATGAAATCTTAATGAAAGTTGAATATGTTGGAATGTGTGGATCTGATATTCACGGATTCGAGTTTGGACCATTCATCCCACCTAAAGATCCTAACCAGAAAATCGGTCTTGGACATGAAGTAGCTGGTGAAGTTGTAAAAGTTGGAGCAAAAGTAACAAAATTCAAACCAGGAGATAAAGTACTGATCGAACCTGGTGTACCAGATGATTCTTGTGAATATTGCCGTACAGGACGTTACAACATTTGTCCAGACGTAGATTTCATGGCAACACAGCCTAACTACAAAGGTGCTCTTTGTGAGTACATGACACATCCAGAAGAATGGACATACCATGTACCAGAAGGAATGACAACAATGGAAGCAGCATTAGTAGAGCCAGCAGCAGTTGGTATGCATGCAGCAATTCTTGGAGAAGCAAGATTAGGAAAAAGCATTGTAATCCTTGGAGCAGGAACGATCGGACTTATGGTACTTCAGGCTTGTAAGAGTCTTGGAGCAACAGACATCACAGTTGTAGATGTTATGGACAAACGACTTGACCTTGCAAAAGAACTTGGAGCATCCAGAACGATCAATGGTGCAAAAGAAGACACAGTTGCTCTTCTTCGTTCAGAAGAATTATTCGGAGATCATGGTGTGGAACTTGTATTTGAATGTGCAGGATCTACATTTACAGCAAATCAGGCAGTACAGATCGTAGCTCGTGGTGGAAAGATCATGATGGTAGGAACACAGTCTAAACCAGTTCCAATCGACTTCTTAAAGATCAACCGTGAAGTAACGATCCAGACATCATTCCGTTACTGCAACAATTATCCTCAGACAATTGAAGCAATCAGAAGCGGTAAGTTTAATGTAAAAGATATGGTAACACATGTATATGATTACAAAGATGTACAGCAGGCATTCATGGATGCAATCGATCCAGAAAAGAAAACTGACATGGTAAAAGGTGTTATCAAAGTCGCTGAATAAACAACAACATTTAGAACAAGAAAAGGAGAAATTAAAATGATCGCAGATATCAGATTTTGGGAACAGAAAGCTAGTGAAGGACATTATGCAATCCCTCACTTTAACGTATGGAACGCAGAAATGTTAATGGGAGTTATTGATGCAGCAGAAGAACTTCGTGCACCAATCATCATCTCTTTCGGAACAGGATTTACAGGAAATACTTCTTTTGAAGATTTCTGCTATATGATGGAATCCATGGCTAAAAAAGCTACAGTACCAGTGATCTTACATTGGGATCATGGTCGCAACTGGACAATCTTAAAGAACGCAGTAGATCACTGCATGAACTCTGTAATGCGTGATGCATCTGCATTACCATATGAAGAAAATGTTGCAGAGATCAAGAGATGTGTAGATTACTTCCATGCATACAACATTCCAGTAGAAGCTGAATTAGGACATGTAGGAAATGAAACAGTATATGAAGAAGCATTAGCTGAATATGCATACACAGATCCTTCTCAGGCAAAAGATTTCGTAGAAAGAACAGGATGTGATTCTTTAGCAGTAGCAGTAGGAAACGTACATGGTGTTTACTCTGCTGAACCAAAGATCAGATTTGATATTATCGAAGCAGTTAACAAAGAAGTTAGTGTACCACTTGTACTTCATGGAGCTTCTGGTATCGGTGATGAAGATATCAAAAAGCAATCCAGTGTGGAATCGCTAAGATCAACATTCATACAGAACTTTGCCAGGCTGCTATGGAAGCTATCAACGAACATAAAGACGAACCTTTCTTAGCTGTAGAACGTGCAGTTCGCCAGGCAGTAAAAGAACGTGCTATGTACAAGATCAAATTATTTGGTGATGACGGAAGGCTGATGAATAAAGTGGAGAAAAAATTAGACGTATTGTGTCTGGGAGCAGCGGTAGTAGATATTCCGCTGCGCCCAGTATCAAGAGAAATTTTTGATATAGAATCATATCCGGTTGATAACATCGCGATGGCTGTCGGTGGAGACGCTATGAATGAGTCAACGATCATCAGCGTCTTGGATTCAAGACAGGTTGATGGCAGCGATCGGTGATGATGCAGCAGGAGCATTCATTTTACGTTCTTGCGATGAAGACAATATTGATACAGAAGGTGTGACAATTGATCCAAACTTAAATACATCCATTAATATTGGACTTGTAACAGAGGATGGAGAAAGAACATTTATCACAAACCGTAACGGAAGTCTTTGGAAAGAGAATATCGAACATGTAAACTTCGACAAGATCAAAGAAGCAAAAATCTTATCTTTAGCAAGTATTTTTAACTGTCCTTTACTGGATGGAAAAACATTGGAAAAGATCTTCTCATTCGCAAAAGAACAAGGAATGACAATTACAGCTGATATGATCATGCCTCGATTAGGAGAGACATTAGATGATATCGCTGGTGCATTACAGTATGTAGATTACTTCTTCCCTAACTACGATGAAGCTTGTCTGATGACAGGTGAAAAAGATGAAGCAAAGGTGGCAGATAAACTGTTCTCTTACGGAATCAAAAACGTAGTTATGAAGATCGGTACTCGTGGATGCTACATCCGCAACAAAGATGGTGTTATGATCGTGCCAGCATGTAAAGGAATTACAGCAGTTGATACGATCGGTGCAGGAGATAACTTCGCATCTGGATTCATCGCAGCCCTGCTTCAGGGAAAAGATATCAAAGAATGTGGTGAATATGCAAACTGTACAGCGGCGATCGCAGTACAGCATCCAGGAGCAACATCAGGAGTACAGAATCGTCAGATGGTAGAAGATATGCTCAAGAAGTATAAAGAAGACTACAAATAGAATTTGGTTAATTGGTTGTTAGATCTGAAAGGAAAATTTAAAATGAAAACAATGAAATTAGGAAAAACAGGAATGGACGTTTCAAGAATCGGTCTTGGAACATGGTCAATCGGTGGTGGATCTGCCTGGGGTGGAGACCACGATCTTCAGACAGTAGTAGATACGATCAGAGAAGCTCCAAAAGCTGGTGTCAACTTAATCGATACAGCTCCAGGATACAACTTTGGTAACAGTGAAAAGATCCTTGGTAAAGCCTTAGAAGGAATGAACCGTGAAGATGTTAAGATCATCACAAAATGTGGTGTAACATGGGATCAGGAAATGAAGGGTGACCTGTTCAACAAAGTTAACGGAATTCAGTTATACAAGAACTTAAACAGTGAATCTGTGAAAAAAGAGATCGAAGCTTCCTTAGAACGTCTTGGAACAGACTATGTTGATGTATATATGACACATTGGCAAGCTACACCAGGAACAGAATATTTCGTTCCTATCCAGAAAACAATGGACGTTTTAAATGACTTAAAAGCACAGGGAAAAATCAAAGCAATCGGTGCTGCTAACGTAGACATCAACCATATCCAGGAATACGTCAAATATGGTGATCTTGATATCATCCAGTGCAAATATTCTATCTTAGACCGTGGAATCGAAGATGAAATTATTCCATGCGCTCGTGAAAATGGCATCACAATTCAGTGCTATTCTCCACTTGAAATGGGATTATTATCTGGAACATTCCCAAGAGACTACAAACCAGTAGGAGCTCAGATTCCTAAGAAATGGTTCCAGCCAGAAAACATGCAGAATGCAATGGATATGATGGAATCTTGGAAACCATTATGTGAAAAATATGACTGCACAATTGCTAACTTAGCACTTGGATGGATTCTTGCACAGGGAGATTTCTTAAACTTATTAAGTGGATCTACAACAGTAGACGAGATCAGAGAAAATGTAAAATCTGCAGAATTAGAATTAGATCCTGAAGATGTAGCATTCATGAGAGAATCTGCAGAAGCAATTGATAAATAAAAAAATCAGAAAGAGATCCCTTGTGAGAGAAAAATTGAAAATGTTGGAAAACATGGAAAAAAGTCTTTGAATTCCACAGAATCAATGATAGAATAAAAGAAGTCACAGAACAGTTAAGAAATATGTGATAAATAAAGATATATACTATACTAGATAATCTACAAGGGGGGTGTCCCGTGAAGAACCGTTTAGAACATATAAGAGAACAAGTTAAGAATGAAAAGAAAGTCACAGTATCCGAACTAAGTAAGATTTACAAGGTAACGGAAGAGACGATCCGAAGAGATCTTGAAAAGCTGGAAAAGGAAGGTTTTTTGACGAGAACATTTGGTGGTGCTGTATTGAACAGTGCAAGTCAGAAGGAACATATCCATTTTTATAAGCGAACATCGATCAATCAAAAGGAAAAAGCTAAGATCGCGCAACTCTTTAAGGAAGTATTAGATCAGAAGAGAACGATAGCAGCAGATGCCAGTACGACTGTCATGGAAGCCATTCGTTTACTGAAGGCAAACCGTAATATTACCGTACTGAGTTCATCAACAGAGATTTTCCGTGAGATGACAGGATCAGAGATTCATATTCTTTCAACAGGTGGTGTGTTCAATGAGGACTCCCTCTCTCTGCAAGGGAACTTAGCAAAAGAAAATATTAGAAGGTATCATGTGGATCTTGCACTGCTCAGTTGTAAAGGACTTGATATGGACAAAGGTATCATGGACTCCAGCGAACGAGAAGCAGATGTCAAGACAGAGATGGTAAAACAGGCACTAGAAGTAGCTCTTCTTGCAGATCATACAAAATTTGAGAGAACGGCATTTGTACAATTTTTAGACTGGGATAAGGTAACCTATCTGGTAACCGATGAAAGACCGTCAGATCAATGGGTTGAATTTTGTAAAGAAAAAGAAATCACGTTGATTTATTAAGAAGATATGATAGTCTGTGATGCTACCGTTTCAATCGCACCACATGGTAAAACGGAGGTGCACAATGGACGCAAAACGGAAAGAAAGCATGTCTATCATGAAGAAGATCATGATCGCGATGGCAACAGGAATTCTATTAGGAGTTGTTTGCTTGTGGCTGCGTGAATCACTAACAGCAGGCGGCAATGAAGGTACGTGGAAACTGATCAATCGGATCTTCTTTCAGGACATCACACAGGAAAAGGGATTTTATTCTCTTGGCTTATTCTATATCATACAGCAGTTATTTATGAGAGGTCTGCAGCTGGCAATCGTACCACTTGTTTTATCATCATTAAGCCTTGCATTATGCAGCATGGCAGATCCAAAGAGACTTGGAAAGATCGCAGGAAAGACAATTGGAACATTCGTAGGGTTTTATGTATGCGGTGCAACATTAGCTGGATTGTTTGCATACTTTATCAATCCATGGGATGGTTCTCTGTGAATCTTCCAGAAACAACGACTTCTAATGTAGCAACACTAGAGGCATATAATCCATTGACAACAGTGATCAATGCGGTGCCATCGAATGTTGTGGAAGTACTTGGTTCAAACAACAGCATTCTGGCAGTTGTTGTAGTAGCTGTGATCTTAGGGCTTTCAATGAATGCTCTGGGAGATAAAGCAGCAACCATTAAGAACTTATTACAGAATCTCAATGATATCGTACAGGTATATATGGACTTTTTGATCAACAAGGTCAGTCCGATTGCGATCTTCTGTATGCTAGCCAGAACATTTGCAACTTATGGAACAGAATATATCAGACCAACGTTAACATTTATGATCGCAACGATCTTTATCAGCTTAGCATTGGTTGTAACGATTTATCCAATCGGTATCTTCCTCTTAACTGGTTTAAATCCATTCAAGTTTGCAAAGAAGATTTTTAAAGTTGGAATGTTCGCAGCAGCGACTCAGTCATCTGCAGCAACACTTCCTTTAAACAGAAAAACATGCATGGAAGAACTTGGATGCAGCAAGGAGATCAGTAGTTTCGTACTTCCAATGGGAATGACTATTAATATGAACGGAACAACTGCCATGCATATGGTTGCGATCACATTTATCGCAACAGCAGCTGGGATCAATATCACACCAACCCAGCTGATCACAGCAGCATTCCTGTCTATTTGTGTAGCGATGGGAACACCTGCGATCCCGGTAGCTGGAACAACATTGATCTTTGTTATCATGTCAGGATTAGGATTAAGTTCTGATCTCTGTATGGTAGCATATGCATTAGTACTTGCGATCAGTTATCTGCCGGGTATGGCTGTAATTACATTGAACGTTGTTGGTGATGCGGCAACGACAGTGATCGTCAGCTGTAAAGAAAATGAATTAGACAAAGATGTCTATAATAGTTAAAACACTCCATATAAAAATAAAATCCATATAATTTACAAAACTCCATATAATATGTCAAGAAAACTGTACACCGATGAGGCGTACAGTTTTCTTGTTTGGTAATAATAGTGATAAAACTGGATATTGTATGCATAAATTTGACAAAAACTGGGCAAAATGTTATAATATTAAAATGATTATATAGAATTTCCAGAATATTCTGTATATGGAAGAGGTGAATTTATGACACAATTAGATCTTAACAGAGTACGCCAGTCCATCAAGAATCAGATTGGCAGCAAAATCAAGATTAGTGCAAACAGAGGGCGACATAAATTTGTGACAGCTAAGGGAGTCATCACACAGACATACCCTAATATCTTTTTGGTAGAATTAGAGAATACAGATGGCAATGACCAGAATAAAACTGTAAGTTTCAGCTACCAGGACGTGATTACACGAGATGTCCGTATGATGCTATTAGAAAACTAACGGGTGATGCATAGAATCCTTCTTGTCTGAATATATTTGTATATACAGACAGGGAGGAATTTTTTTATGGATTTTGATAAGAAAGAATTTTATGGGATCGTGGCGAAAGCGAAGAAACAGATGCAGATCACGATCGATCAGGACTGCAATGTTGCAGATACAAAACCAGATGTAGAAAAGATGATTCAGACCAGAGGAATCGTAAAGATACAGGAAACGGAAATGATGGTTGATCGGGTAAGGATCAAGGGGGAATTTGTATTTCAGGGGCTATATGGTACAAATGATACGTCAGCATACCTTGAATCGCTGGAATATTCACTTCCGTTTGAGGAATATGTACATATAGAAGGAGTGCTCCCATCGGATTATGTAAAAGTAAAATATACGATTGATGACATCAATACGATTTTGATCAATTCAAGGAAAATAAGTATTCGTGTATTATTGACGTTCCTTTCAGATCACGGAAGAAATGAAAGAAAAAGGGATCATTGAAATTCATGAAGAAAATGTATCCGTGTTAAAGAAAGATGTACAGATTACAGATCTGATCGTAAATAAAAAGGATATCGCGAGATTAAAAGAAGAATTGGTACTTCCTGCAAATAAGGCGAACATTTATCAGATTTTATGGACACAGGTAGATATGGAAAATCTGCAGGCAAAAATTGGAGAGCACATGATCGAGATTCAGGGTGCAATGCATATATTTGTATTATATCTTGGAGAAGATGCCCAGATGCCGGTACAGTATGTGAGATGGGAGATTCCGGTAGATACGCAGCTGGAATGTTATGAATGTATGCCAGGATGATCGGACGGATCGGGATGACACTCGGAGGACAGCAGTTGGAGATAAGACCTGATGAGGATGGAGAAGAAAGAATTATTTCTTTGGATGTTACGATTGACTGTGATATTAAAATTTATGAAGATCATAAGATTTCGTATATTGATGACGGATATAGTATGGAAGAAACGCTAATTCCAGAATATCATATGTTCGATTTTGAGACACTGGTAGGAAAGAACCAAGCGGTGATGAAAGCAGACAAACGATTTCGGCTGGAACAAGAATCAGGAAAGCTGTTGCAAGTATTATCTGTTAAAGGAAGCGCAACCGTAGATGATGTGGAAATGACAGCACAAGGATTATCTGTAGAAGGTGTCTGGATGGCAGATGTCTTATATCTGTCCACAGAAGATATGACGCCAGTGATGAGCAGTTCTTATATGGAGCCGTTTACATTTTTTGTTGAGACGAAGAATCTGACTGGAAATGAGGACTATCAGCTGGATGTGCGGGTAGATCAGATGACAGCGATTCCAACAGAAGGAGAAGAGATAGAGATCAGAGCTTCTGTTTTATTTGATTTTATCGCTTTTCACAGAGTCAGACAGCGGATTATGACGGATATGAAGCAAGGACCGCTAGACTATGACAAAATACGTGAGATCCAGGGATCGTTGGGTATATCGTCAAAGAAGGAGACACTCTATGGTCTATTGCCAAGGCGTATTTTACAACGGTTGAGAGCATTCGGGAGCAAAATGAGGACATTTCCGATATCAAACCAGGAGATAAGCTTTTAATCGTAAAAGAAATGAAAATATTTTAGTAAATAAGGATTGCATTTTTTTCAGAACAATACTATAATATTCTGTATACAAGGTGTGAGATAGAAACTATTTCACATAAGATAAAGGAGTGCATATGGATCATAGTATTGTTCTAAAATCATATGGAAAAATCAACCTTGGTCTGGATGTTTTAAGAAGACGCGAAGATGGATACCATGAAGTGCGTATGATCATGCAGACGGTTGGACTTTATGATGTGCTTACAATGAAGAAAAGGAAAGATGACAAGATTGAGATGACCTGTAATCTTTCGTTTCTGCCCACCGATGAACGTAATCTCGTTTATAAGGCTGTAAAACTCATAAAGGATAAGTATCATATTAAAGATGGAGTTGAGATCAATCTCAGCAAACGGATTCCGGTAGCAGCAGGTATGGCTGGCGGAAGTTCTAATTGCGCAGCAGCATTAAAAGGAATGAATCAGCTGTTTGATCTAGGATTATCAATCGATGAATTATGTGAGATAGGAGTAACGCTTGGAGCAGATGTTCCATACTGTATCTGGGGTGGTACAGCACTATCAGAAGGAATCGGAGAGAAACTTTCAAGGGTTGATGCGATGCCAGATTGCTATATTCTGATCGCAAAACCAGGGATCAGTGTATCAACAGCATTTGTATATAAGAATCTTGATCTTCCAGCACTTTCGAAGCATCCGGATATCGATGGAATGTTGGAGTGTCTGAAAGAGAAAGATCTTACAGGAATCTGTGATCGTCTGGAGAATGTACTGGAGACAGTCACGATCAAGGAATATCCGATCATTGAGAAAGTTAAGAAACATCTGATGGATCAGGGAGCAAAGGGAGCTTTAATGAGTGGAAGTGGACCAACGATCTTCGCGATCTTTGAGGATAAGAAAACAGCGGACGATGCAATGGAATCATTACGAAGTATTGAGGACATCAAACAGGCATACGTAGTAAGACCGATACAATAATGTATTTTCACAAATAAGAAAGCAGTATGGAAGATACATTGGAGAAAGCAGGAGGAGAAGAAACTATGAGCGATAAATTAAAGGTGAACATGAATGAATATCTGCCATTGAGAGATGTGGTATTTAATACATTAAGACAGGCGATCATCACAGGAGAATTTGCACCAGGAGAACGTCTGATGGAGATCGCACTTGCGAATCGATTAGGAGTCAGCAGAACACCTGTCCGAGAAGCAATCCGTAAACTGGAACTGGAAGGACTTGTAGTCATGATCCCAAGAAAGGGAGCAGAAGTTGCAAGGATCACAGAAAAAGATTTAAGAGATGTCTTAGAAGTACGTTGTTCCTTAGAAGAATTAGCAGCAGAACTTGCAGCGGAACGTATGGATGAAGAAGGACAGGAGAAGTTAGATCAGGCATTAGTAGAATTCGAATCAGCAATCGAATCTGGAGATAATGCAGCCATCGCAGACAGCGATATGGAATTCCATGACATCATCTTCGATGCAACAGGGAATCCGCGACTGATTCAGATCATTGGAACTTAAGAGAACAGTTCTACCGTTATCGTTTGGAATATGTAAAGGATACAGATTACCATATTGTATTGTTGAATGAGCATAAAGAGCTTGTGAATGCGATCAGAGCAGGTAAGAAAGAAGAAGCACGCAAGATCATGAAGAAACATATTACAAATCAGGAAATGACAGTGATCCGTAATATTAAGGAAGAATATTAAGTTGTGATTTGAAGGTAGTGTTTTATTGTATAAGTCATCTTTCTGACTTATACAATAAAATACTATTCAAACCACTATACAGTGTGTATGTTTTACGGTATTGGCACTACTAATAATATCTGTGTCTATCAGATAGTAATTGTCAGTTTATTTACTGGGCTAAACTCAGGTATATATCGTTTTCCCTTCTTTATTTTCTTAAATCCTCTAACAATAACATAATATTTCTTTTTATGTTTCAGGTTTTTAGGTATATACGGTTTTTGTTAGAATTATTAATTGTTAATTGTCTGGAATTCAGCATATTTTTCTTGGTGCCATAATCAACCCAATAACCATCATATCTAGTATCTTTTTTCCATGTTACTTTAAGTTTTCTCCCTGATATTCTTTTTAAATGAATCTTTTTGATTTTCCCCGGCACAATTTTTACTTTGATACTTATAGTTGCAGAACGTTCATAATGTTCATCTTCTTTTGCATAAACATAAATTTTACATGTTCCTCTCTTTTTTCCTATTATTTTTCCTTGCATGTCAACGGATGCAATTTTAGGATCAGAACTCTTCCATTGAAACTTACAGTTTGATGGATCCTTATTGAGATTCACATAAAATGGTTTGTCCCATGATTTTGTGATCATTTTGTTACTATTTCTATGTAAATATTGTTGTGCTTTTAGTATCTTATATTCAACATTCATGCTTCCTTCATATCCGTTTTTTAATTTCACCGTTGCTTGATATGTTCCAGGATACATACTACTTTTAGGGTATGTTATCTGATAATATCTTTTAGCTAATTTTGTACCATCACTTTTTATAATGTCAATCCATGGATGTTGCTCTTTTCCCTTTTGATATCTAAATGTCTGTTTTTTCATAACTGCTTTCTGTACTCTTGGTAAAATTCCTATAGATGTTTCACCGCATCTTTCACATATAAAAATTGCTTTTCCATCTTTATCTTTCGTTGCAGTTTCTATACTGTAATCATTATTACGGTGATTGCATATATAATCTTTTTTTCTTACATAAGATAATTCCGGAAATCTTTTTACAGCTTCTTCTATTACCGGATTATCATCCATGGCAACCAATTTTACTGGAAATGCATATGATACCATTGGGTTAATATCCTTTAGGCTATTTGGAATCATGATCATCTTTAATCGTCCACAGAAATTAAATGCATACCTATGGATTGTTTCAACTCCCTCTGGTATACAGATACTTTCAAGGCTTGCACAATTTTCAAACGCAAAGCCGCTAATACTTTTTAGCCCTTTTGACAATTTTACATATTTTAATTTACTGCATAGTATAAATGATTCTCTTCCTAGGTAAGTAACTGTATCTGGAATTTCAATATAATCCAAGTTCTGACATCCTTGAAATGCTTGGGACCCAATTGTTTTCAATCCCTCTGGTAATGTAACTTTTTTCAAAGTATTACACTCACGAAATGCACCTGGTTTAATTTCTGTTATTCCTTTTTCTATAATCAGTTCTTTCGGTTGATCTGGATCAATTAAATTATCTTCAAAAAAATCCGTAGGTATTTTACCCTGACCAGATATTATCAAAATTCCGTTTTTCAATGTCCAGCTTAATTGTTCGCAATTTTCTTCTTGTGATGTTTCATTTCCCATAATATTTTGTGTTTGAACACAACTGATTTTCACCACAAATACAAACGAAATTACGATCATCACGCCTATAATTATCTTTTTTCATACTTTTTACTTTCCTCCTGTTCCAAAATGTTTTTCCCACTTATTTATACTTACATCATACAATAACACCGTGTTAAAATAAATACATATAATAAACTACAAGGAACAAAAAAGGGGAAAATATGAATATAAGAACCGCAACAATCAAAGATCTAGAAGCAGTAACATCTGTAGAGGCAGAATGCTTTCCACCAGCAGAAGCAGCAACAAGAGAAGAATTAGCAGAACGATTAAAATACTATGCTGATCATTTCTGGCTGATGTTTGATGGAGATAAATTAATTGCGTTTGTAGATGGATTTGTAACGGATGAAGAAAATCTGACAGATGAGATGTATGCAAAAGCTCAGTTGCACAATGAAAGTGGAGCGTGGCAGATGATCTTTGGGGTGAATACGATACCTGCATACAGAAAACATGGGTATGCAGGAGAGTTGATCAAATGTGCGATTAAAGATGCAAGAAAGCAGGAAAGAAAAGGATTAGTGCTTACTTGTAAGGACCATTTGGTGCATTATTATGCGAAATTTGGATTTGAGAATGAGGGAGTATCTGAGTCTGAGCATGGAGGAGTGAAGTGGAATCAGATGAGACTTAAATTTTGATCATAATGCTGCAAGATTTGGGATGTTGACACAAACAGTAAAGAACAGTAAAAGAGTATAAAAACAGTAAAGAACAGTAAAAGAGATCATTCATACATTTACAGCAGAACAGATCAATCAGCAGATGTTTATTATTACAGGAGTGCGTGGGTCAGGAAAGACTGTAATGATGACGGAGATTTCACAGAAATTGAGAGAAAATGATCAATGAATCGTAATAGAATTGAATCCAGCAACAGATTTATTGAAAGGACTTTTATCAAAGTTAAATAGCAACAAGGTATGTGCTGGAATCATTAAATCTGCCAAAATTGATCTGTCATTTTTCGGTTTTGGAGTAGTAATTGAAGGAATGTCACCAATTACAGATGAAGAGACAGCGATCATAGCAATTCTGGAAAAGATGAAAAAGAATGGAAAGAGACTTTTAATCACAATTGATGAAGTTACGAATAATGAATTTATGCAGATTTTTGCAGGATCTTTTCAGATTTTTGTAAGGCAGGATCTACCAGTATTTTTATTAGCAACGGGTTTATATGAGAACATCGATGAGTTACAGAATGAAAAGAATCTTACATTCTTATATAGAGCATCAAAGATACAATTAAAACCGTTAAATAATCGGGCAATCATGAATAAATATAAAACAATTTTTAAAATTGAATCAGAACAAGCTGCGAAGATGGCAGAACTTACAAAAGGTTATCCATTTGCATTTCAGGTTCTTGGATATTTAACATGGAATCATGAGGGTGATTACGAAGCAGTCATTGATGAATATGAACAGTATTTGAGTGAATTTGTTTATGATAAGATTTGGTCAGAATTATCACAGAAAGATAGAATAGTAGCAAGAGGAATTGCAGAGGTTGATGGTGGGAAGATCAAAGATATCCGGGAACGTTTAGGAATGGAGACAAATGAATTTAATCCATATAGAAAACGTTTGATAAAAAAGGGAATCTTGTCAGGTGAAATGAGAGGATATGTATACTTTACATTACCATTATTTGATGAGTATGTGATTGAAAATTCATAGAAATTAATTTCTATGGTTTTTTACACATTTCTTGCGTTACAATAGTATAAAACAAACAGGAGATTTTCATCATCCGGCGACCTTGTATTGAATCGTTGATATTGCTGCGGGGAATCTGCAGAGGTATGTGGAAGGAGAAGAATTGATGAATGTGGTGGACCCTTCTACAGGATACAGGAAGTAAAGAAACAATAAATTAGTAAAGCTATAATAAATAGAGGAATAATATGCTAACAGAGATAAAAGAAAGAGAAAAACAATCACTGACTTCAGCAGAATTAAACGTAATTGATTGGATTAATGAAAATGAAGAAAAAATACCAGATATGTCAATCAATGAAATTGCAGATGCAAGTTTCACATCGCCAGCAACTGTATCACGAGCAATACGAAAGTGCGGATTTTCTGGAATTGCAGAAATGAAATATAAAATCTCCAGTCAGATGAATTATATCGTAGAAGGGAAAATTGTAAATGAGATTTTTGAAAAAAGTATTACGGAATGTAAAAAGACAATTGAAGCTTTAGATGTTGATATGATTTTAAGAGTGATACGTTATATCCGGTTTTCGGAGAAAATCTATATATTAGCAAGAGGTACAACGGCATTGATCGCAAGGGATTTTGAGTTTCAATTGCAGTTATTAGGTTATAACGCATTTGTGTTATCAGATTCACAGATTATGCGAAATTCAAAGAAATTATTTAAAGAAAATGATATCGTGATGATTTTTACTTTAAAAAACAGTACTCCAGAATTGGAAATGTCAGCAAAATTTGCAAAAGAAGTGGGAGCAACAGTTATTACTTGCTGTTGTATTCAGGGAACGTCATTAGAAAAGTATTCTGATTTGTCAATCCTTGGGGGACGTAAAAAAATAATAGTATGATTGAAGAATTTAACGTAATGTCTAGATTGCCTTTACATATTATTGCACGGACCTTGATTGATTACTTAACGTTATAAAATAGTAAAAATAATAAAGAATCCATGGAACATTGTATACATAGACAGTGTTTCATGGATTTTTTGTTTTTTTAGAGACGAAAAAGCAACTTTGAAAATGAAAAAAACAGATTTTCAAGATGAGAAAGTGGCAGTTTTGCTAAGAAAAAGGGGAATTAATGAAAATTTTGAAAAAACAAGCGGAAAATATTTTCAAAATTATGCTGTTACAATGAAATCATCAATGAAAGGTAACTTAAAGAAAGGAGAAAAAATGGTAGGTGTTTTAATTGCAACGCATGGAGGGTTTGCAGAAGGAATTCTAAATGCGGTGGAACTGATCGCAGGAAAACAGGAAGGGGTAAAAACAATCGGATTATTTCATGGCGATGGAATTGATGAGTTCTCAGACAAGGTACAGACAGCATATGAAGAACTTGATGACGGAGATGGCGTACTTGTTTTTGTAGATATATTTGGAGGAAGTCCTTCTAATGCAGTTATGAAATTGATCAGTCAAAAACCAGAAGTGAAAGCAATTGCAGGACTGAATATGCCAATGCTTGTTGAAGCGTTTTTAACAAGAGAAGGTAGTACAGTTGAAGAACTTTGTGACAGGTGTAAACAGGCAGGAGTGCAAAATCAAGTGCTGGTTCATGAAAAATATCAAGAACTGACACAATCAATGACACAAGATGACGATGATGATTTTTAAATATATGAGGAGGAAGCAGAATGAGTAACAGTATCGTATTAACGAGAATTGACGACCGTTTAATTCATGGACAGGTTATGACATCATGGTTAAACTATACAAGCGCTACAAAGATTATGGTTGTTGATGATCGTTCAGCACAGGATCCATTTTTAAAGACAGTATTAAAAAATGCAGTTCCCAAAAATGTTGGATTGGGGGTTTTTACAGCAGAAAAAGCGGCAAATCGTCTGATAAAAGGATTTCCCGAATCCGATAGAGTGATCATACTTGTAAAATATCCAGCAACAATCTGTAAGATGATGAAATTAGGAGTGAAGTTTGACAAGGTAAATATTGGTGGAATGGGTGCAGCAAAGAATAGAGAAAAATTTTATAAAAATATTTCAGCATCTGAAGAAGAAAAAGAAATGTTAAAAACAATGATTGATGCAGGAACAAAAGTAGAAATTCAGATCATTGCGGAAGATGCAGCAGTTGATGTTTCAAAATTATTATAAGAGAAGGAGAGAAAAATGACAATTTCAGTGATTCAGGCAATTTTGATTGGTCTGCTATATTATCTTGGAATCAATGGTACTCCATGGACAACACTTCTTGGAAGTACGATTTTACAAAAACCGTTAGTATCAGGTGTACTTGTTGGGTGCATTCTTGGTGATCCAGTGCAGGGAGCGATCATTGGAGCAGCAATTCAGTTACCATTTATTGCATATATTTCAGCTGGTGGAGCACCTCCTACAGATCCAGGACTTGCAGGAACATTAGGTACGGCACTTGCAATGGCAGCAGGTGTAAAACCGGAAGCAGCAATCGCGATGGCAGTTCCAATTGGCCTTTTAGGAACGATTATATGGGTACTCCATATGACAATTGACGTATTTTTTGTACATATGATTGATAAGGCGGCCGATGAAGGAAATATGAAAAAAGCAGAATTCCTTCATATTGTTCCACCACAGATCGTAGCACTTTTACTTGGTGCAATTCCAGTGGCATTGGGTTGTTATTTTGGATCAGGTGTTGTAACAAAAATTATTACACTTTTAGATGGTACACCATTAAGAACATTGGAAGTTATTGGTGGAATCTTACCAGCAATCGGTATCGCAATGAATCTTCGAGCAATTAGCAAACCAGGTATTTTGATGTGGTATATTCTAGGATTTATTATTGCAGTTTATTTGAATTTGGCAACAATGCCAATCGCTATTATTGCAGGAATTGTAGCATATATTTATACAGATTTAATTGCAAGAACAGAAGAAAAAGCAGCGGTTGTGGAATCATATGATGATGCAGATGAGGATTTCATTTAAAGGAGATAGATGATGGAAGAAAATAAAATTAAATTAAGCAAAAAAGATGTATGGAAAGCTTTCTTAAAATGGACATTTTTCTCACATTCAAACTATAACTATGAACGCTTACAGGCAAGTGGTATATTACAGTCAATGTCTCATATTCCAGAAAAATTATATCCTGGGAATAAAGAAGAGCAGAAGAAATTTATGCAAAGACATATGTCATTTTACAACACGGAGCCTCATTTTGGAGGAATTATCAATGGAATGGTTCTTGCAATGGAAGAAGAGCGGGCAAATGGAGCAGATATTGATGATGATGCGATCAACAATATTAAAACAGGTTTGATGGGACCAATGGCTGGAATTGGAGATACTTTATGGCAAGGAACATTACAGCCGATCGCACTGGCAGTTGGTATTAGTATTGCATCGGGTGGAAATGTTATTGGTGCATTAGTATTTGCATTGATCATGGCAGCAGTCATGTATCCAATTGCTTATTTTATGTATATGAAAGGATATACAACAGGTAAGGCTGGAGTAGAGGCAATATTAAGTGGGGGAAAGATGAAACAGCTGATTCAGGCAGCGTCCATTATGGGCGCAACAGTGTTAGGGTCTCTGACGGCAAATTATGTTAGTGCAACTTCAAAAATGAAGATTCAGATTGGTGCATCAAAATTAATGCTTCAGACAGATATTTTAGATAAATTATTAAAAGGTGGGGTTCCACTTGGAATTACATTATTGACATTATATTTATTAAAGAATAAACAGATGAAATCAACAACAGTTATGTTAGTGCTTGTTGTAATTGGTTTGATTTGTGGTATTACAGGAATTTTAGGATAAAAAATAAAGGAAAGGGAGAAGAATAATGGCTGAAACAATGAAAACGGCGGTATTTACAGGAATCAAAGAAATTGAACTTCAGGAATGTGAAAGACCTGTTCCAAAAGGAAATAAAGCATTAGTAAAAATTGATGCGACAGCAATCTGTACATGGGAACAGAGAGTTTATACGGGAGTAAATAAAGTAGAATTTCCATTTATTGGAGGACATGAGATTGCAGCGCATATTGTAGAACTTGGAGACGAAGTAAATCGTACAGAATGGGCAGTTGGAGATAAAGTTGTTGTAGGGGCAACTTTGCAGTGTAGAAACTGTTTTTATTGTAAAACAGGAAACTCCCAGAGCTGTGATCACTTTAACCATAGTGCACATCTGGAAGGAATGCCTCATAAAGGAATGGGTGGATTAAGTGAGTATATGTTGGTATCACCAGATTGTATGTTTAAATATGAAAATGTAACTCCGGAAGAAGCATCTATCATTGAACCTGTTTCTTGCGTAGTACATAGTATTGAAACAGCAGAAATTCAGATGGGAGATACAGTGCTTGTGATCGGATGTGGAATCATGGGACTTTTACATACAATGATCGCCAGTAAGCAGGGAGCAAGTGTTATCGTATCAGATGTTAATGAAGAACGTTTAGAAGTTGCAAAACAACTTGGAGCTAAGTATACGATCAATCCAGCAAAAGAGAATCTTGAACAGAGAATTTTAGAAATTACGAATGGATTAAAAGCACAGGTTATTTTCGATACAACACCATTACCATCTGTAGTAGGGGATACATTTAAATGTGTATGTAATGCAGGAAAAATTGTATTATACAGTTCTATTCACCCAGCAGAACCAGTTCCATTTGATCCAAACTGGGTGCATGGAAAATCTATCAAGATTCTTGGAACAGCGAATTCCAATGACAGAGATTTTGTAAGAGCAGCAAGAATGGTATCAGAAGGAGTGATTGATCTGAAACCATTTGTAAGTGCAGTTTACGAATCTGAACAGATTAAAGAAGCATTTGAATCTGCAATACAAGGTGATAAATTCAGAGTAGTAGTAAAATTCTAGGATTTAGGAAAGTAAAAGCAACAGTGAGGTGAAAAAATGATTTATACATTGACAACAAACCCTGCGATTGATATGAATGTATGTACAAATGGATTGGAGCCTTCAAGAGTAAATCGTACATTTGGTGTAGTGTATACACCAAACGGAAAGGGACTTAATGTTAGTTTTGTACTAGGACATTTTGGTGTTGAATCTGTGATTTTTGGATTTTTCGGGGGATTTTCTGGAGAATATGTTGTGAATGAATCCAGAAAAAAAGGATTTAAAGTTGATCCAGTATGGGTAGATGATACAACAAGAATTAATATTTTTTTAAATGATGGGGAAAAAGAATATAAGTTTGTAAATGAAGGATCATTTGTAACAGAAGAAAATCAGTTTCAATTGTTAAAGATGATCAAAGAAGCAAGAGATATGGATTATTTGAGTATTAGTGGAAGCCTTGCAAAGGGAATTAATACAGCTTACTATGATCAGATACTTGAAGTTTGTCAGCAGAAGAATGTTGATGTTATTTTAGACATCAGTTCACCAAAACTTGCAGAATTATTAAAGTATAAACCATTATTAATCAAGCCAAACGATGAAGAGTTAAAGGATATTTTTGGAATTGATCTGAAAACAGAAAAAGATATGATCAATGCATTAGATTTTCTTCACAAAGAAGGCGCACAAAACATTCTTTTGACATTGGGTGACAAAGGATCCTACTTCTACAATGGAAATGTTTATTATGCAAGTGCACAGCCGGTAAAATTATTAAGTTCGGCATGTGCAGGAGATTCAGCATTAGCAGCGTTTCTAAGTGTCTGGCTGGATGATCAGACAAAGATAGTGGAAGCATTAAAAAATTCAGCGGCAACAGGAGCAAATGTAGCAGAAAGTAATGCAATTGGTACATTAGAAAAAGTTGAAGAATATAAGAAAAATATTCAGGTTAGAAAGGTGAGATAAATGGCATTAGTTACGACAAAACAATTATTATTAGATGCACAGAAGGGTGGCTATGCAGTTGGTGCATTTAATGTTGAAAATATGGAAATGGTACAGGCAGTAGTTGCGGCAGCAGAAGAATTAAGATCACCAGTGATTATGCAGACAACACCATCGACAGTAAAATACGCGAATTTAAACTATTTTTATGGGAATGTGAAAGTTGCAGCACAGGAATCAAGTGTTCCAGTAGTGATTCATTTAGATCACGGAAATAGTTTTGAACTTGCAATGCAGGCGTATAGAACGGGATATACTTCTATTATGATCGATGGATCACATGAAGGATTTGAAGATAATATTGCACTTACAAGTGCCGTTGTCAAAGCATGTCATCCGGGAGAAGTTCCAATTGAAGCAGAACTTGGAAAAGTCGGTGGTAAAGAAGATGATTTAGATGGTGGAGAGGGAGATCCATATACAAATCCACAGGAAGCGGCAGAGTTTGTAGAGCGAACAGGAATTGATTCTCTTGCAGTAGCAATCGGAACGGCACATGGAGTTTATAAAGGAGTTCCCAAACTTGATTTTTCTCGATTAAGTGAAATAAGAAAAGCAGTATCCATTCCATTGGTGTTGCATGGAACATCAGGGGTTCCGGATGAAGATGTGGCAGAATGTATAAAACGGGGAATTTGTAAAGTTAATTATGCAACGGACTTAAGAATTGCATTTACAAAAGGAATTAATCAGGTTTTAAAGGAAAATCCAGATACGATTGATCCAAAGAAATATAATGCAAAAGGTAGAGAAGAAGTTAGAAAATATGTAATGCATAAAATGAAAATATGTCAGAGCATAGCAAAGGCGTAACGAAAAAGAGAGTTTTGGGAAATATCTCAAAACTCTCTTTTTTACTGATTGATGCCCGGCATAATAGTCTTCACATACCGTGAAGCAAACTTCGGACAATTCGCCCTAATATAACTATTATTCACCTGTGCTGGGCTAAGAAAATCAGAATATACTCCATAAACCCCAAGTTTCATAAACTCTTTCGCAAAATAAGCATTATTCACGGAATGTGTATATGAATAAATTCTTTGTTTTGCAAGCAGTTCCATACGATAATCATTGATATCATTCTTAGGAGAAGTGATCGCTTCAATACCATTTTGTTTACAGAACTTTACGACTTTATAAAATGCTGCATCGGGCTGTTTGTAAGTGGTGTATACAATGCTTGAATGGATGCACGCTTTTTACAGCCCAGTACATTCTCTGATTGTAGACCTGAACGATCACACGGTCTAAGAGGTCTTCTTTACCGACTTTTTTAGCTGTCTGTACAAGAACATTAAATTCCTTTTTTGCATCTGCAGGCTCTGTGCTTTTTGAGTCTGTCATCAGATAGAAATCAGGATATTTTTCCATGAGATTCAATACATCAAGGAAAGAAGTTGGTGTATATTTCCCATAGATCTTAGTATTTTTGAATTTACGGTAACTGACTGGGTCGCCTTTTTTACTGGTTGGATCAGAAAGTTTCCAACCCCATTGGTGCTTCCCAATCGCAACGTTGTCCTTAGTAAGAAGGATGTCCATTTCAAAGACACGATAACCCTTCTGATAAGCAGGGTAAAAGCATCGATGGAATTCAAATAATCTTTGCCATCAAGCCCGCCCATTGCATGGGCAATGCTGTGGTAAGTATACCAAGGTTTCAGTGTTGTTTTTTCTTTTTGTGCCTTTTTACGAGCAGTGTTAACATCTTTTTCACGCTGGACCTCAGATTGTTTTGCCAGTTGCTTTTGATGCTTTTTATGATATACCGAATAAGCACTAAAGCTCCGCCAGCAACAATAACAGCAAGGCAAAGTGTTAAGATATGTGGAAGAAATCGTTTTAATCGGTATTTCCAGACTACATATCGGATTTCCTTTGTTTTTATTTTTGAAAGTCTCATTGCTAAACTCCTAGCTTAATAAAAATGTAACATTTGAAACAAATAATTAATATCTATCCATTATAGCATAAACCTGTGTCGAAAAAAAGAACGAAATCCCATACAAAGTAAGCTGCCAATTAAGATCAGTAAGATGATCATAACGGCGCAGTGAAAGAAAAATGCATCTGGAAGGATCATGATCACAGGTCAGTAGCTTCATCAAAAATCCAATAATCATTTCGAAACATGATCTCATGAAACAAAGTAAAAGCGGCATCCCAGTTGACCGCACATAAAATACCAACGATTACGGGTAATAAAACAGTTATAATAGAAGCTGATCTCAAAAAATCAATATTTCGTGACCTTATTTTTCTCTTTATGAGGAAACAAGATAAGATCAGTGTGATCACGCAAAGATATTCGATACCAACAAAGATTCGTTTTACTTCTTCAAAATGAATCTTGCCCTCTCTTGACATAGGTAAGGTCAGTTTTAATTTGCCAGAATAAAAGAACTGATTATAATCAATCAAAGCATCATAATTTTCACGAATCACTTTTTTGGAAAAACCGGAAGTTTCTTCTATTTTCAAAGAGGAAATATCATGATAATATAAAGGTCGGAAGTTTAATGTTATCGTTACGGATGCACTGATGATAAATAGTGCAAGACATAAGGATATCAGGATATTTTCATAGATGTTCTCATCCTTTCTGTAAATTGTAAATGATCATATCTGCTAATGATAACAATCTTAACATAAAGAAATAAAAGAATTCAATGAATTTAAGAGTATAACAGGAAGGACAGACTATGAGGAAAGAACTTCACTGTCCACAGATCATAAAGGACGGTAAAACCATAGGATATGGCGGCAATCAGGAATGGTTTCCAGGAGATTTTCAGCGCCTGGCAGGATGTGGAAGTGTGACAGGCAGCAATATTGCAGCTATTTATGCACTCAGTTGGGAAGATTTTAAAGATTTATATCCGATAAAAGATAGTCAGAAAGCAGCAGACTATGAACAATATTTAAATTTGATGCAGACGATGTATCGCTATATGAAACCTGGATTTATGGGATATCCACTGATTGGGAGATTTGCGAAAGATTTTAAAAGATATGCAAAAGATCATGGAATCACATTAAGTTCAGAACAGCTATTTTTACCCAAAAGTAAAGAACAGGCATTGGATTTTATCTTGCCAGCATTAAAGGAAGACCATCCAGTTGCATTTCTGATCTTAAGACATCCGGCGCATGAATTAAGAGAAGATAACTGGCACTGGGTGACGATCACAGGATTTGATGAGGAAGAAGAGAAATTGATCTGGTCGAATTGTGGAGAGTGCGAAGAAATCGACTGGAATATGCTATTTGATACAGATAAGAAATATTATGTAGGAATCGTAAAATTTAAGGAGGAAGAATGATGTATGATGTGATCTTTAAAAATGGAAATGTCGTTGATGTGAAAAATGAACAGATCCTTCAGGCAGATATTGCAGTGAAAGATGGAAAAATCGCAGGAATTGGTCATTTTTCAGGGGAGAATGTAATAGATTGTACAGGAAAATATATCACACCTGGATTCATTGATGCACATGTACATATTGAATCTAGTATGGCGACACCAATGGAATTTTCCAAAGCAGTTATGCCGCATGGTACAACGACGGTTATCGCAGATCCTCATGAACTTGTCAATGTCAAAGGAAATGAAGCGATGGAATACATTCTGGATGCAGCAGCGATGCCCCACTTGGAATCTATGTCATGATGCCTTCATCCATTCCAGCGACACCATTTGAGACAAATGGGGCAGATTTTACGGCGGAAGATATGAAGCAGTGGAAGGACCATCCGCTTGTCTTAGGACTTGGAGAAGTGATGTGTTATCCAGCGGTTCTAAGCAAAGAAGAGCAGATCATGAAGAAATTAGAGCTGTGTAAAGGAATGGTCATTGACGGACATGCACCGGGACTTAGCGGAGAAGACTTAAAGGCATATGTGGAAGCAGGAGTTATGACAGATCATGAATGTACATCTTTTGAAGAAGCCAAAGAAAAATGTCTTGCAGGCATGAAAATCTTAGTTCGTGAAGGAAGTGCAGCAAGGAATGTAGAAAATATAGTTCCGGGACTTGTCAAAGAACCAGAATTTATTGCACATTTTATGTTCTGTACCGATGATAAACATCTTGATACTATTGAAAATGAAGGACATATTAGTTACAATATAAAGAAGAGTATCCAGCTTGGAATGAATCCAATATCAGCGGTAAAGATGGCAACATATAATGCTGCAAAGACATATGGTTTAAATGATATCGGAGTATTAGAAGAGGGAAAAGATGCGGACATCGTGATCCTTGATTCTTTGGAGAGTGTCGAAGTACATTCTGTATACAAACAAGGAAGAATTGTGAACACAGAATTCTTTACAAAAGAAGCAAAACCAGTGAATGAATCCATGCTTCACACCGTTGTATTAAAGAATATCTCCAAAGATAAGATTCAGGTAAAAGCAGAAGGAAAGATCCCTGTGATCGGAATGATCCCAGGGCAGATCGTCACGAAGTTTTTACAGGAAGAGGTTCCATCAAAGGATGGGTTATTTACTCCAGATAGTGAATATTCTAAACTATGTGTATTTGAACGTCACCGCGGAACAGGCAATGCAGCTGCGGCACCGATTAAGGGATATGGGATAACCAACGGTGCGATCGCAACATCTGTAGCACATGATTCACATAACATCATTGCGGCAGGAGATAATGACGAAGATATCATCAAAGCTGTACAGACGATAGAGGAGATTCAGGGAGGATACGCACTGGTATCTGAAGGCAGAGTTTTAGGTACTTTACCGCTGACGGTTGCGGGGCTTTTAAGCCAGAAACCGGCGAAAGACATCCAGAAAGGTATCGATGAGCTGTTACAGAAGGCATGGAAACTAGGAATATCCAGAGATATTGATCCATTTATCACATTATCATTTATGGCACTTCCAGTGATTCCATCATTAAGACTGACAGACCTTGGACTTGTGGATGTAGATACATTTCAATTATTAAAATCATAAGGAAAGAAGAAGGGTACAATGGCAAGACGAAGAAAAAGAAGACGCATCAACAAAGGAAGAGTTGCAGCATTATTGATCATTATCCTGGTGATTGCAGCAGGAATATTTTTTGTAACGACAAGATTTGGAAGAACAAGTTATGCATCAGTGAACAAATCCATGGGAGAATACATGGTAAAGGCAAATGATGATCTGCTCGGTAAAGGAACAGACAAAGAATTGAAGAAATCACTCTACGTTCCAAGAAAGATCGATAAGACAAAGAAACTGATCGCATTTACATTTGATGATGGTCCATTAAAAGGAAATACAGAAAGAGTATTAGCAGCATTAGAGAAGAACGATGCAAGAGCAACATTTTTCATGTTAGGACAGAATGCAAATTATTATCCAGAGACAGTCAAGAAAGTCTTAGAGTCAGGTAATGAAGTATCAAGCCACACATGGAATCATACATACCTTCCAAAGTTAAGTGCTGCACAGGTAAGAGCACAGGAAGACAAGACAGCGAATGCGATCTACAAAGCATGTGGAAGCAAACCAGTCAGCGTAAGACCTCCATATGGAGCGATCAATGAGAATGTTAAAAAAGGAATTGATACACCACTGATCCTTTGGAGTGTTGATACCTTAGACTGGAAGACAAAGAACACAGATGCGACTGTTAAAACAATCTTAAAACATGCAAAAGACGGAGATATCGTGTTAATGCATGATATTCATAAGCCAACCGTTGCAGCAGTAGAGAAAGTATTACCAATCCTTAAGAAGAAAGGATATGAAGTTTGTACAGTATCCGAGCTGTTAGAAGCTAAGGGTGTGAAAGCAGGCAAAGGTGATAAAGTCTTCAGTGCAACTGATATTATTAGAAAATAATGAGATTTAGAATTTGAAATTTTAAACAAATTGGAAAGGATTATCATGTTTTGTGATGATCCTTTCCTTTTTTGTTTGCAGGAGATTCCATAAAACAGGATTCTTTTTACCAAAAAGACAAAATCAAGAACAAACCAGATGCTAAAAGGAGCTATTTTGCTGTTTTGTTCTTGAATCAAAAGTTAGTGTATACTAACATATAACCGTAAATTATAAAAGAAAGGAAGAGAGAAGGAGTTTTTCATGAATGAGAAACGAGAAGTAATCCTGCCATCAGATTTTTCAGGAGAGAAAGGAAAGATCGTCTGTTATCGGATCAGCTCATATCTGGAGCTTTTGTATATTGATATCAGATCAAGAAGAATCCCAGAAGTCCAGATTCAGGCCTACGAAGGGGAAGCGGTCATGACAGTGAATTTCAGTTTCCTTGGCAAGTGTGAGGTTCTTTTGAAAAATGGTGGCGGTACTTATGTGGATACCGGGGAATATTCAATCGACTATGGGACTGCTTCAAGAGAAGCGGATGAATTTTACTATCCAAGAGCACAGTATCATGGAATGGAGTTGATCTTGTATCCATGTCCAGAACTTGACAAAGAACTGTCATTAAATGGCAGGAATACCAAAATGAGCGTTGAATTAAAAGAACGGTTTCTGGGAAGAGAGACACCATTTATTTCAAAAGCAGATGCAAGAATTGAACAGGCAGTGAGAGTGATTCAAGATGACATTGAAGCAGATGCAGATATGAATCTTCTTGCGGTGGATGTCAGCCGGTGGCTTCAGGTTCTTTGCAGCAAAAGGGATGCAGTGGAGACAAACAGGGTGTACTACTCAGGTTCACAGATTCAGATTGCGAGAAAGACCATGGATATTCTGACAGAAGATTTAAGCAAACGATATTCTGCAGCGACACTTGCGAAACATTTTGGAATCAGTGAGACAAGTCTTAAGAATTATTTCCAGGGAGTATATGGAAGAGGATACAGCGAATTATTGAATGAGATCCGAATGAAAAAGGCAGCAGAATTGATTCTGAAAAATTCAATGAAAATATCAGAGATCAGTGATGCAGTAGGATTTGCGACACAATCAAGATTTGCAAAAGCATTTAAGAATTATTACGGGGCTGCACCGCTTGAATATAAGCGCAAGCACAATTTAAATAAGGACAGCAGACAGATGGAATTGTCCGACAATAAATAATTTAC
>ENA-OQCS01000229-OQCS01000229.1-human-gut-metagenome-genome-assembly--contig:-NODE-229-length-30188-cov-2.317022_pt1 | contig 30188 bp, 44 predicted proteins | sample MGYA00242757_ERZ504575 | MGnify/ENA primary metagenome ERZ504575 (study PRJEB26092, sample SAMD00036297) | human gut metagenome | host: Homo sapiens | study: EMG produced TPA metagenomics assembly of... | reverse complement strand
TAATTTAAATGCCTGTTCAGCAACAGAATGTTTACTATATTTTTTTTTTCCCATTAGTCCCAACATCCTTAATCTCTATTAACCCATGTTCAAAAAGTATTTTTATTTTATTAGATACTGTCATTTCCGATGTATTAACAACTGGAGCAATTTCCTTTTGCGCTCTCACACCATCTATTGCTTTGTATACTTCAAAGAGCAAACTGTCTACACTTAATAAAGATACATATTCATTACGTAATTCTTTATTTGAACGAAGATTTAGCATTTCAATTTTTTTCAAGAGCATCTACTTTGTTTTTATATAGTTAACAGTTGTATAGAGTTCACCACTTTCACTCATAAATATACCTACCTATCAAAATAATCTTTTCGGACATTTCGCCTTAGTGTTAGAAACATACTCAATCAATCCTGCTTTTTCCAAAGAGACTGCAAACAGCCTAACTGCTTCTGATGATGTATTCACTTCTTCACCGATTTCTTTTAAACTCTTTGTCCCGTCAAATAAATCATACATTTTCTTTCGTTGTTCTGTTGTAAGGTACCGATTTTTTATCTGTTCATTGAAATCTGCAAGTTTGTCTTGAGATAAAATAGTAAGTAATTTACGAATCATAATCAACTCTTCAAGAATTTGTTCATTTATTTTATTATCCATTAATTTTTCTCCTCTTCCTCAACAACGCCAGAAATTCCGTATTCCTCTAAATTGAACGCCGCCTTATATCGTCCTTTTTGTTTTGCAGGAGCTACCAAACCGAGCAATGCCCACTTATTCCATAATCGAGCAATTGTAGAATGGGAACACTTATTTTTTAAAACAGCGGCAACTTCTCTAGTCGACTTTTCTCCATCTGATTTTTGATATATTTCTATAAGCTGCTCTGTATTTAACTCTCTTTGAAGAATTTCAATAATATTTCGTCTATTAACAACCTTATACATAAGTAAAAACTCTTCAAATAGGTTTTCCAATTTGTCATTAGCCATTTTGCGCTTCTCCTAATTCTTTATTTGCATAGTACACTGCAATTTTCGAAAGTGATTTACTCAAAAATTCGTGCATTTCCTTTCATCTCATAGTCTACCAAATCCTTATCCACAAGTTGTTGGGCAAAGACTTGCAATGTATTTAGTTTACAATTTATGTCAATACTAATCTGTTGTAATGTCCTTACTCCATCAAATGACTCATACATTTGATGCCTTAAATCTGATGTAAGGAAATCAGCATTAAATTTTCTGATGGCTTCAGCCTTAGTCTGAACAGTAAGTAATTTTGTTTCATCCAATAAAGCCTTTAAAAGTTTTTCAATGTTATTATTCTCCAAAATATCGCCTCCTCGCATTATAGTATATCTACATCTTTCTTTTTTGTCAACATTATAAATATTACAACTTGCCTATATAATGTTTATTATTTTTAAAAAGTAATGTTTTTAGCACATGTATTTGAACTGCTTTTCCCAAAATCAAGTGTATACAACCTTATTTATGTTACAAATCGCTTTATATAACCCTTAATTATCATTTTTGTAAAATAAATATTGTTTTAGTTCTTGTATTATTTAATATATTGCAGTCAAAAAATAATAGGATTGCCAGATAATTTCATCACAAAATATCCTTTTTTTATTTAACACTAATAATACCGTTATAAATCAGTGTTCTTTTTACACTTTTTTTCTTACTACTTTTTACTGTTTTCTAACACATTTGATATATGAATATAAACAAGACCGATTACACCCAAAGATAATCGGTCTATATCTCCTACTTAAGTATAAGCCCTAAATAAGTAAATCGCAGGTAAAAACTTAATTACAAAATGTTTAAAAGCCCAATTTTACGAGCCATTTCCCACTTCTATTACAGACTGCCGTGGCACACGAAAAGTATCTTTATCACTATAAAATTCCTCCTTCAATGCCGTGATTTGCCCTGTTTTGCAAGGTTTTTTGCGTTTTTCATTCTGTACACATATCATGCCGACATTTACAGAATAGGCAAATCAGGCAAAATGTAGCCTTGTGTACTACTCATTTGTAGTCAAGTAGTAGTCTGTTTAGGGGGTGCAGACTACTTCGATTTTTGAAACAATTTAACGATTGTTCCCAGGGGGGTGCAAATATAAATGAGTATTCTACTCCTCGTTAATAATGCTATCGGCCTATTTAGGCTTATTCTATTCTTTTTCAACGTATGATAAGTAACAACAACTTCTGCATCTAACCTGTACTTATCGTAAGAGTCGAATTTCTTCTCCCCATTGATGGTCACCGACTTTACTTCTCCATCATCGGTGAGCCAACCCGTTACAATGTCATATTCAACGATTGTGGAAAATATTTATGAACCCCGCATTTTCAATTCTTCTAATACATCAAGGTAATTCATGCCTTTTGCCTCTTTCGATGTCAACGGAGGGCCATATAATTCCACGGTATGATACTCAACCGTAATCCACAAATTTGATGGATATTTTGTATCTTCATCAAAAGAATCCCCGAACATAAGCTTCACTTCTGTGACAAGATTTTCCTCATCATCCCTGGATATAGTTAAATCCGATATTTCTTTCATGTGAACATTTGAAAAGCCGGATTCCTTTAGCCTCTGAACCGCCTCCGTGTATTTAAGTCCTTCTAAAGATTCACTCGAATATCCCATCGGAATCAGTTTTTGGACTTCATAATATCCTATCAGTGAAAGCACAACAATAACAGAAAATAGGATTGTGATGGCAATGCCTTTTCTATGTTTCTTCTCCAAGCACGTCTTTTTTCGCTGTTAATGCAAGCCTGTTCTCTTCGCTCTGCCTCTCGCAAAGCCTCTCTTTCACGTTCTTCGGCAGCCGCTTTTGCACCCATAGACACAACTCCGGCTAACCCTGCACCAATTATTGTGCCGAGTGCTTCTCCTAAACTGCTACCACTTGAATCATCGTCATCCTCATCTTCGTCATCATAATCAGAATTACTCCCACTAGATCCGCCATAAAATGAACCACTTCCATCAGCATTTTTATATCCCCAGCTACCATCTGCACCATGATATGAAACACTGCCGTCTGCATCTCGGTAACCCCAACTGCCATCAGCATCATGGAACGAACCGCTTCCGTCAGTATTTTTATAACCCCAACTACCGTCTGAACCATGATACGAACCGCTACCATCTGAATTTTTATAACCCCAACTACCATCACCACCGTGGAAAGAGCCACTGCCATCTGAATCGGTATAACCCCAATCATCTTTACTTCCATCAGACATACTATTCACATCATCGGAGTTTAGATAATCCCAACCTTTATTCTTTTTTGCCACGCTCTCACCTCGATTTCTATATTTTTTAATTAAAGAAAGTTCATCTATGCCATCACATATCCTATGCGATTAACTCCAATTACACCTCTACGGAGAACAGTGATGTCGATAGTTTCATAATCTAATGTATTTATCTGAACTGCAGTCGATGTTCTGTTCACATCCGTTCTCTGAACCTCCGTTCTTGGAACAGGAATATAGTGAACGCCCATCTCTTGGAGTACATCTTCAGGCAGTTCATAGTTCTGTTCTACTAAACCGAAGCAAGCGAACCCGGTATCAACGCAGAACGAAATGAGTTTTTTCTTTCCAATGTTGTATACCACAGCAAGTGAACATCCAAGCAAGCTACCGATTGCATAACTGACTCCAGGTAATTGAGGGCAAAGTGCCTGTGCAATTGCTCCACCAATCTTCATACCTACAAGGTAGCCGGAAGAAACCACTATGGTGTCAACAAACTTCGCGCCCATTTCCTTTGTTGTCATTTTTCCTGCTGCAACCATAATGCTATCCTTGATAGTTCCAAGAATAACCGTTACCGCCACACCCACTACGGAAGGATTAACTTGCGTAAGAGCCTCACCGAGCATTCCTTCTTGAATAGCCATTTCCACACCGTAGGCAATAGAGCCTCTTAAGAAAGCCTCTCCACTTGCAGAAATAACCTTTTTGCCGGATTTTTTTAATCCTGCCAAGTCAATTTCCCCATGTTTGATGAGATAGTCGATTGCCTTATACAATTCCGGAACAATCTGTGTAATGGCAGTAATTGCTGCCGCTGTAAGTCCGGCTTTCATAGCACGATTCACATAATCGATACGTACTTCGTCCAGAAAAGGATCTTTGCTGTAGCCATGCTTTTCAGGGTCGAACCCACCATCCTTTGCTTCTTTGGCAATTTGCTTTGACTCCTTGATGCTAAGTTCTTTTGATTCAACACCTTCACCATCAGAGATTTTACCTACCAGATGTTCTTCTGTATTCATATGAGACTGAGATACATCGGGTCTGCTTTCTATATCTTTCAGCGCACGTCTATGCGCCCAAGCTTTTGCTTCTTCGACCTGTTCGGCTGCAATTAGCCGTTCTTGTCCTTGGTACTTCGGTGTCCGGGTTTCTGGATTAAGTGCAGCTGCATACTCTCTGCATCCTTTGCAGTGTTCGAATATTTAAGTCCATATGATTTACCAAAGTTTGTCCCAACATCAACCGTGGCATAACCATTCTCTTGGAGCGTCCAGGCTCTATGTTCAGACCCTTGCCGGATTGCTTCAATATTGAACGTCCCCGCATGCATCTCTTCAGCCACAAAACCTTTAAGCTGCTCTACATCTAGGTTTAGATGCGGATGTTCATTGATATTTTGGGCAAGCTGATCAATAGCATCATTTATCTGTTGAATATGCTCGTTCTGAAGGTGTATCGCATTATTCTGTGCCACATTACTCATGTAATCAGAAAATGCACTATGACCCGCAACATCAGCACCAAGCATTCTCGCCATGAAATCCCAGCCGTATCTTACATCTTCTAACTCACTCATAATTAATCACCTACACATTCATGAACTCTTCCAGTCCATTTCTATAGAGATTTACCACACCATAGAAAAGCATCTGACGCTTTACAGTATTCTTGTCACGTAGTAAATCTCCAGTTTTATCTGCAACAACAGTTCCGGCTTTTCCAACTGCATTAGCTCCTTTTAGGATGCCTTCTTTTGCTTTAATGAGAAAATCAGGAGTTTTTCTTTTTTCTGTGTCTTCAACTACCTCTGTGTGTTCTTCCACCTCGCAACACCGTTTTCCTCAACTTTTGCATTTTTCGGTTTCTTAATCATCTCCGGAACAGGAAGTTCAGCTAGTTTTTTCATAAATGCTAAATAGTCCTCTTTGACACTGATTACTTTAGGATCTACAAATAAAACAGCCTGATTGCCCGCCCATCCGTATTTGACACCACAATCATCGAACTTCACATCTACAACAGGAATCAGTGCATTTGTTCCTTTGATGTCACCTAAAAACAACACCTTATCTTTAATGTTTCCGGCTTTCTTATTGCCAAGCCACACCTTTTCTGTCCAGGCAACAATATTGATGGAGGCGTCTCGAGTTCCGACAATCTGCTCATCACCACCATCATCTTTGGTTTCCACCATTTTCTTCAGCTGATTCATCAGCATCTCGTCTTTATACACAACATCAGTGTTTTTGCCATTCCAAACATTGAACTGCCTCCTTACCCAACAGCGCACGAAGCTTTGCTGCAAGTATTTCTTTTCTTTTTCATAGAACTCTTCAAATGCTCAAGTTCTAACCCTATGTCATCTGGATGAACGCTTCCTTGCGGAACTCAGCCTTCTGATCATCATTCATATCGTTATAGTACTCAATCAACGGCATATCATTTTTGCTGCCGTTGCTGCGACCTTCAAGAAGCTGGAGGTTAGGGAGACGGTTACGGTTTCCGCGCCATCTGCGCCATGCATCCATAGTTACAGAAACAGGTTTGCTGCCATCAAATCTGTCATACGGATGTAGGTGATCCTGTTCGTACTTGAAGTTCTTGTTAATCCAATCCAGACTGAGATAGTAAAGAGCCTCTCCGACAACACGGCTGCCTTTTTCAGAATTGAGAATATCCTCAATCTTGCCATCGGTTACACGAAGTTCATTCATCTGGTTCAGCATATCAACAGTAATCTCATAATCGTTTTCATTGATATTGCTCTTCATCTGCTGCAACTTACTTGTAGTGCCTGACTGGAAATAGGTAAACAGAATGGCTCTTACCAGGTAAGCACGAATGCCTTCTGCATTGTCTTTATAATCAGGATTATAATAAATGAAATATACAATAGGGAGCAGGACGTTCCAACTGCTTGAGAAACGGCTGACTTCAATCTTCATTTCCTTGAGGAGTGCTTCCAGGTTCTTAAGTGCCTTCTTGAACTCACTCCAGTTATTTTTCAACTCTTCAGCAATCTGCTTGTTGATGTTCGACTTGATGACATCACCATAAAGCATCAGTGCTGCTCTGATGATAAAATCGGAACCGAATCCAGCATAAGAGTCTACAAGCAGTTTCCCAAACTCTGTCTTCGCACTTGGCCAGTAAGCCTCCAAGATAGACATGGTGATTTCCGACTTACGAAGTGCCTTACCACCGCTATTGAAACGAACGAACATCTCAAGAGCATCGTCCTGCTTCATATCCCGGATTTCGGTATAACGAATAAGCTTTTCAACAAAAATCTTCTCATAGAGTTTATTTAGGATACCTCTCGCATAATCTTTGCTGTCTGCCGGAACATTTGCTATTGCATCTTCGATAGCTTTTTCTCTGGTAGTTTCATCCTGGAACTTCGGTTCAAGAATCTTTCTGATTTCGAACTGAGTCGGACTCAATTTACCTACTTTTTCGCTGAACTTGATGTCATATTTCTTGCTGTTGTATTCTTCTTCATCTACGGTCAGCTTGTTCTTGTTAAGTTCAATCAGAAGTTTTGTAACGATGCCACCGCCGGATTTCTTCCGTGCGTGTTTCTGACGGATGAACGCATCACCAAACAGGGACAGATAGAGAGAAGTCAGTCTCTGCTGTCCGTCAAGCACTGCCGTATCGGTCAGTTTTACATCAATGCTCGATAATTCATAATTTACGCTGTCAGCCTGCTTGCGGCTATCAAATGTAACAGAGGATAGGAAATTACAGAAATAAGTATCCCATGTTACATTGTCATCATCGACATGCCAGAATAGGAATGTAGCAATCGGATAATCCAAAAGAATGGAATCCCACAATTTTTCAATCTGCTCCATGCTCCACACATACTGTCTTTGGAACGCAGGCATTACATACTTGCCATCTTTAATATTCTGAAGAGCCTCATAAATCGTAATGCTGCTGTCAATTAATACGCTCATATTTACTCCTCTCCCTAGTAAAAGCTATTTTTATACTGCAGTAAGACTGTCTCAACCTCACTCCAAATCCATACTCTTTCACCATCATCTTCAAAAACTTTTCCATGTGATTTAGGACCGTCAATCTTCATCTGCGAGTAGTTGTTTTTGAAAGTTGGAACATACAGTTCGGGATGATCCTTATCACTACACAACCTCTCCATCATTGTCAAAGTAGCTTCTCCGGCAATATCTACTGCCTCAAAGTACGCTCTGATAATTTTGTGGTTGTACTGAGTAGGTTTTAATGACCATATAGAATACGCTGAATTGCTTTTCCGTAATAATCTTTGCTTTCATTAGCCTATGTGCAGCCTTTGGATTGTATTCCTGAGAGGCTTTTTCAAACGATTTTGCAATATACCAACGCATACAGGTTTCAATAGCTGCATCCTCACTCTCATTTGTAAGGTTCAATGCAAGGCAAAACTTCTCATATATATCAGAATCTACAGTAAAACTAATTTTCTTTTCCATATTACACCGCCTCTCAAAAGGTACAATAATCTACCATCCAGTATAATCGGTTTATTAGTATTTTGTCAACACTAATCGACTCATGAGTATACACAAAAACACCCCGCCGAAGCGAGGTGTTGACTTTTTCTTTTTTCAGATTGCCTTGAACATATTCTGGTTCATTGGTTTGATGCCATTCGTCTTATCGATTTCCTTCCTTGCCTGCTCCAACTCTTCCAAGCGAATCATTCATCCTTGGCATCATCAAGACCAAGATGTGTGTAGGTGTTCATCGTCACCCCTATTTCCGAATGCCCCATGAGTACTGAAGTGTCTTGGGATTCATTCCCGCTCTCGCCTGATTACTGCAGTAGGTGTGGCGGCAACGTGTGGTGATGTTCGGCATCTACACCCGGAAAATGTCATTGTACCGCTTTACCGCATGATTGAAGCGGTGTTCCCAATGCATTGCAACTTCCGGCATACCATTCTTGTCTCTAAAAAGAAAACCAATGTATCCATCAACCATCTTTTCTGGCAGGTCTGTTGGTCTGTTTTCCAAGATACGTTTATCCTCCGGTCATAAAAGCATCCTACAATATCTCAGATGCCATGAATAGCCAACTATGTATAACAAAATGTTTTTACTTTGTTTTCAATTTACATTATATCTGCCAAGCATATTTTTACCAGCAAAAAAGGCAGCCTAAATGCACCACACGTTTTTTAATAAAAAAAGATGCCTCCACTAGGAAAGACACCTCTCTTTATCCAACATATATATTTACATCTGTTTTAATAATTCCTGTTCTATACTAAGGACATCTGGAAAAATCAGCTTCGCTCCCTTTCTCTGCAATGCTAAAACTTTTCCTGCTTTATCCTTTAACTCCTTTTCCAATCTGCCATCAACACGAACTGGTATATTGGAAACAGAGTCCAGATACTCATTTTTCATATATTTTTCTGTAATCGGGCACATATTTTGAATCAAAAATGCTTCTCATGACCAAGCACTTCTCCAAAAACAATTGTATCGCACCTATGATACTTTTGCATTTTCTTATTATAGATTCCTTTAAATTTAGAAGTCTGTGATGAAAATGGTATCATCCAAAACAGCTGCGTATTACTATCCTGGAATGCATAAAAGCATGGTCTATCATGTAACTGTCCATTTACCTTTTCCTTATTCTGCATCAAATAAGAATCTGGAAAATCCTTAAAGTATTGATCATCAATATAATAAAAATGTCCTATTTCCATTTCTTCTCCTATCGTCAAAAAGAGGCTCCGTCCTCTCGAACGGAACCTCAAAACATTTGAACTCGACCTTTTCTAAGTCGCATATCGAGTAGCGACAAACATTTGAACTCGACCTTATTTGAGTTGCATATCGAGTAGCAACAAACATTTGCAGTAATCTCTTACTGTACTTAAAGTATACATTCAAATGTGCCGCCTGTCAAGGTCAAATAAAAGTTCAAATCACAGCTTGCGGCTGCATTAATATTATATGTCCGTATCCAACTAGATATTCATTTTACACGACACTGCTAGACTATATAACGATAGCCCTTACAATTTAACAATTGCTACTACCGTTAAAATCTGCATTTCTACATCGGCTCATTTGCATTCCCTCATTCATAGTATTACCGTAGTCCCCAAATGCTCTGACTACCAGACTATGCCCCGTTTTGCCCCATTATTCCTTGATTTATAAGGCTTTTCACAGTCCTGCCGTGGCAGATGAATAATATTTTAACCATAATTTTTATAACCTCTCATATCGCCTCAATCTCTGATTTTACGGGCTTTGCGGCGTTTTTTCAAAATCATGTATCATCTCATAATTTCTCATAAAATTCCGTATTTTTGAGGAAATGGGGGGGACAAATACCCAATCGTACCCCCATACTTTTTGTAGTATTTAAGCCGTTTAGATTGCTACAACCCTCTTCATCTCCGCCTCTGCATCCTCGAATTTTACATGCGTGTAAGTGTTCAGTGTAACGCTGATATCGGAGTGCCCCATGATATACTGCAGGCTCTTGGGATTCATTCCGCGCTTTGCCATTTTGGAGCAAAAGGTATGTCTGCATACATGGGGCGTAACTTTTCGGCATCTGGACCTTGTAGATGCTGTTATACTTCTGAAGAATGTGCTGAAAGTACTTCTCCCAGTGGAGAGCCACCATTGGCATATTGTTTTTAGCAAGATATAAGAAGCCGCTGTAGCCAATCATGGGTTCTACCTTTGGCTTCACTCTCTTTGCAATAATTGCCCTGAATGCTGCCTCCACTTCCTCAGACATTGGTATCTCCCGTACACTGCGTCCCGACCTTGACCGTTCCACCACAGCGTCCACATTTAGATTCTTACAAATGCGCCGCAAAGCATTTATTTCTTCTTTCCAGCCATCATCAATATTCGCATAATCTTCCTACTCTGCTCCCTTTGCATGGTTATCAAAATCAAATACTAGCAACTGGCAAAAGTTATTTTCAAGCATCGGATATATTGGCACGACATCATTGCCATTTGAATCTGTCCCATTCATATGCGCCTTTATCAAAGGCAGGGTAACCGGCTTGTATGCCCTTAATTCGCAATCCTTACAACGAACTCCATCCTTTTTCTGTATATGGCAGCCACGATCCCAGCGGTTAAAGCACTGCGTATAATACCCGTTCTTCCCCGTTTTTGGATTCGTATAACGAAGATCATACACATCCTTCCTTCCGCGGCAGAACATCATAAAGAAGTCACTTGCAATCTTATCCGTAACATCAAATTTCTTAATACGAGCACCCTGATCAGGATCATACAATTCCACAACTCCTTCAGCGTCGCCTGACACAATATCCGCATACGAAACACCGGCTTCTTCCAAACGCTCTTTCAGAAGTCGGTTTTCATCCTCCAATGCCTGTATCCTGGATTGTAATGATTTGATTGTATCTGAATATTGCTGTGTATGTTCATTCATCGTTATCACACTCCCATTTTCCCCATAACCTCTATCTTCTCGTATTTTCCGGTTTCCGAATCAATAACAATCATCGCAGATTCTCCAATCTGTCTTCCGTCTCCATAGGTAGAGAACACATCTGTCGATATGATGCCGTCTTTTTCAAATATCTTCTCCACCGGTGTATGCCCTACCACCTGTTTGTAGGTATCTGCTCTGAATATCTCTCTGGTCTCATACTGTGGTCTGAACCATAACGGAGATGCATCATTCCAGAGATAATCCTGTGAAGCATCGTTCACCGCTGCAATGACATCATCTATATCAGCAAACATCAATCCTCGTCTAACCATTTTAGGAAATCAGCCGTAAGCCCTCCATGTGAGAAAAGCACATTGTCAATCCGATGCATTATGCCTATCTGTGCCGGACTCTTTAGGCTGTTCTCAAGCTCTTCAAGCTTTGACATTACCGTCCTCTCGGCATAGGGAGAATATCCGGTCTCAAGTCTTCCCCACGGATAGCTGACATCATGATTACCGTAACACCAGAGAGTATCCGGATAGTCCTCAGCAAATGCGATTGCCCGATTAAATGTTTCTTTATATCGTTCTATCTGAAATTCCATATTCCAGTCATCCGGCATATCCATCAGGCACACAGCCCGATCCGCCTTACCGTCTCTTAAGATTTTCTCTGTCCTGTCGAATATCCATGGTTTTAGATGAATATCAGGAATCACAAGTACTCGCATAACTCCCTCTCCTAAAATTGATATACAAACTTGTAACAATTTTCTTACAAGTAAATCTCCTTCAACAACTCCACACCTCTATCGCTATCAAATGGCATCCCCATCTGCAAAAGTCTTATTTCCGATTCATCTACTGCACTAATTTCCTCAATGTACCTATGTATGCATTCTGTTACAAGTCCTTCTGACTCCACTTTTATTCCGGTAGTAACATCTGAAGCAATCGGAACACATCATATTTGTGCTTCTTTAAATCCTTTTCATTTACATGCTCGCCGGCTCTTTTTCTGTCCAAAAGGTTAATCCACGCATACATTTTGAACGGAATCAGATGCTCTGCTCCCAGAACACCAATACCATCAACCACTCTGCGTCCAGACATCATAAATTTATAGAAGTCATCGTTCAGAAGAATCGCTGATAAACTGGAAGTATCATCATCAATATGAATCGGAATGATTCCCTCTTCTATTTCAAGATGATATCCCGGCTTTCTTGAAAACAACTCAATCATAGTAGGATAACCGAATTTTCCTTCTGTGAAGCGGTAAAAGTGCATATTCTGTTCATTCTTCCATCCGCACTTATAGCCGCCTTCTTTTATGTATTCCCAGAATACGCTCGCAAATTCCGGGAAGTTATCCTCCATAATCAGGATCATATCAATATCTTTTGTCGCTCGAAACGGCAAGTCTGCCTCTGAGAGTAGAATATCGCAGGCAGTTCCGCCGATAATAGTGTAATAATCCGTATAATCTTTAAATTTTTCTCTAAAAGAGTCTATCCCTGGTACCATTTATAATTCTTCCAACAGTTCCTCAATACTCATTTCTATTCTTTCGTCTTCGTTACCTTTGAATGTACATGCCAGTGAAACAGGATCAACACGCCCTTCTCTTGCAAAATAAGAAGGATTGTATTTCCATAATTGTATCTTCAAGCAGTCGTCTGGGTCTTCAGATCTGGCATCCACAATTTCCAACTGGTCAACAACTTCCTCGCCCTTGTAGATTGCACGTTCCTCTATTCTTGGTGGATTCAATTCTGACTCCTGACTAAGTGCAGTTTCACCTGCGCAAAATGATTCAAAGGTTGCTTCATATCGTATAATTGTAATTTCTTTTTGTACCGGATTAATCAAATATGCTTTTGCATTCTCATAATACTCTTTGCGTGAGTAATTCCTCCTAATCGCAATCTCTGTTCCGGATTTCATCTGCCGGATGAGTCCCATTTCCTCTAATTGTGATGTCGCCCTTGTAATGGACGTCTTGGTAAGATTCAGCTTGTTCGCAGCCTCGCTTTTTAACACAGATTCCTCATCACCCATATATAAAAGTTCCAAGAACACCATCTGCGTTGCCGGCATCATCTTATCTGTTTTGACAAGCTGCTTGCGATACACATCCTGCAATACAATTCCCATAATGGTAAAAATACATTTCCCGGCAAGATCCACAAACGGAACTCCGCTTTTACCAGAGCATTTCTCATGGATACGCTGTTTAACACTACTTCATATGCTACAGGCACTGCAATGCTTCCTCATACTTTGCTTTCTGCTTTTTCATTGCAGCAACACTTAGCTCCGTTTCCTTCATAACATCTATTATGGCAAGTTAACACCATATATTTCAACCATCATAATATCACGCATAGTCATAAAGATCGGCAATGGTAATTTATTCTTGTATTCTGCTATTTTTACTTTGCAGCCAAAATACTTCTCTAATTGCTTTTTCATATGTCATCTCCTTGTAACATATTTTATGTATAATAAACATATTTTTTGTTACCTTTCAATATTTTATGTTATTTCATTGTAATCAGCTTGATTCTATACATCTTAGGTAAGGTATACGATTATTATTAATATTCTCTTCCATCGTCTGTTCCTCCGTAATATTCTCTTTTATGCGGTTCCATAAAATTTAAGCCGCAGCTCTCGCCACGGCTTCATCACTTTTAATATATGCCTACATTACAGCCACGAGGATTACCTCCAGCCAACCGACTTAACGCTCTAACCTTTCTCATGGATTTCAACACATTTCTATGTCTACATAAAAGTTTTTACTTCACCTAAAACCATTCAAGAATAAAATCGTTGACGATTCACCTTTAACGGTTCAAATAAAACGCAAAACAGTTAAATTGGAGGTGCCTTCTACACCGTCTTTGAACCCAACTTTTTTCTAAAGGCAGGAATCGAACCTGCGACATCATGATTACAAGTCATGTGCGCTACCAACTGCGCCACTTTTAAAGTCAAGCAACCCAAATTTAATCAGATTGGTAATATCTGTTATGTAACGTAACCCTGTTACAGGGAAGCCGGATTTGAAGTTTTCGTAATGCAGGCAAATACCTTACGCTACCTCAATAAAAGTTGTTGCATTCGATACTTTTATCTGAGTGTCTAATTCAGTCAGAAGAGTGTTGCGCTTTTCTTCCAGCGCCTCCATTTTCTTCTTAACATCAAGCGGATCCACCAGCTCTGTTGTATTTTCCTTTACATAGGCTTCTACAACTTCCAAAGGTTTTTCGTCTTTGGTCTTGCTGTCTTTTCCGAGAATACTAAGGCGCATCTCCTCTGCCGTAGACTCCAACTGGCTGTTCTTTCTGTCGCAGAACTGCACCCTTTCATTATACTCACTAGACAGCTTTTTCTGAAGTCTTCCTTCAAAATCTGCATCGACTCCGTAAGCACTGGCCCCACGAAGTCTGCTTCGAAGTGCAATTGCTCCGGCAACTGTGAAAGTTCCGTAGGAAGTAGTAATTTCCGTATTTGCATTAGAAGCCACAATCGCTGCATCAATCTTCTGAAAACGGTCAATCAAATCAGTAATCTGCTGATATGCTGACTCTGCTTCTTTTGCATACTCTTCTTTGCTGGTGCGCTTTGTGAAAACCTTGTCCTCATTCGGCTTAATGGTATCAACAAAGCTTGCCTTAGCAATCTTATCTGCTATCTTCTTTACCAACAGATCTCTTTCATCCAGAGCCTGCGTTACCAACATCTTCTCGCTCATAAAAAATACTCCCTTAGAATATTGTTGTCTCTACCGACTATTCTAAAGGAGGATTTTCTATTTGTCATTGAAGCTGTAGTTCAAAAATTATGCAGCACGCTTCTCCAGCAATTTCTCATAATAAGCACACAGTCTGCTTTTGCGAGAATCCAGTGGCTTTATAATAATATCCGGCACAATCGGTGCCTGTTGCCACGCACGATTGCATCAATCGGAACTTGAAGCAGCTCGCTTAGCGCATACAGATTATCAATGGTCGGCATATTTACGCCATCGATCCAACGGTACACGCTCTGCACACAACCAAGTCCAAGATATTCCTGCACATCCTTTGGCGTAATCCCACACATGTCCATGATTCTACGTAGGTTAACACCGGTTTCTTGTTTGTTGATTACTGGGAACATAAGGCACCTTCCTTCCTCTATTTCCCTATTATAACACAGACCGCACATCCATAAAAGACGTGCGGCCTGTTCTATGTTATAATCCCCTTTTACCCGTATGCTTTTGGTACTTCATGTATCATTTATATTATCATATGTAATTTTGTTAGTTATGTCAATGGTATTTTGCCAGGCTTCACACAATTTTTGCAGGGACCATGCCGCATTCGCAGGACTGGTAGAGGGCAGCACTGTGGCTTCCTTCCCCGTAAGCGGCAACTGGTACTTCCGGTACAGTTCTCCCGCCTTATTCCCATTGGCATAGATTCTCGTGATCTTCGATTCTGCCAGTAGCCGTCGGATATCCGTCGGTTCCACATTCCGGATACTGCTGTCGCTGGAGCCTTTAATGTCGCAGCTCTGAATGACATCCCAGATGGCTATATGATGTGTAAGGAGCATCGCCTTTTTCTCTTCAATGGTCTCCGGCACCGGTTCCCCACACAGATCCGCCACCACTTTCCAGAAACGGTTCTGTTTATGCCCATAATAAAAATGATTTTCTCTGGATTTCACCGAGGGCAGTGTCCCCAGGATCAGCACCTCCGAATCTGCATCATACACCGGTGCAAAAGTATGCTCAATATGTTCATATTCCATCGTTTTCGCTGCTCCTATCTGTCGTGCTCCAGTCTCCATTGGATACATCTGGTAAGGTAATCCACATACTCCTCGTTCTTGCACATTTCCTTGCCGGGCGTATCGGAGATCTTCGCCACATCCATGCCGTTGCAGGCAGTGGTCTTCATGACAATATTTAAGGGATCCTCGCAGGTATCATTAGAGATATAAGTACCGATCCCGAACGCCACCGTCACACGATCCTGGAAAGTCTTCCGCAGCTTATCCGCCCGTGCGAAATCCAGGCTGTCACTGAACAACAGTGTCTTGCGCTTCGGATCGATCCCCAGGGTCTCATAATGGGCGATCATCTTCTCGCCCCAGGCAAAGGGATCCCCGCTGTCATGCCGCACTCCGGAAAACAGGGTGGAATAGGTCAGCTGAAAATCTTTCAGGAAACAATCTGTGGTGATGGTGTCTGTCAGGGCGATGCCGTTTAATACACCATACTCCTTCACCCAGGCATCCAGGGCATACCAGTTGGAATACGCCGGATTGTGCTTGTGATTGCCCTGCCCGGTACACATGATCCATTCATGCGCCATGGTTCCCACCGGTGTCACATTCCATTTTTTTGCCAGATAGACATTGGAAGTACCGATGCAGGCAGAGTCCTTATAGTCCTTATTGTGCGCCACCAGCTCCTGCACCGCCAGTTCCTGTGCTTCCGCGGACAAGCGGCGCCGCAGACCAAATTCACTGAAATTACCTAGACAATAGGTCCCATCTACAAGTTTCTGAATCTTATCCGCCAACCGCTCCCGGAAGGAAGCATATAGCCTGTCATAATCATAATTCATCCGGAAAAATACTTCATTGACAATAGCCAGCGTCGGGATCTCATACATGGAAGTATTTAACCAGGAACCTTTGTCTCGATAGTCAGACCGCAGTCCGCCTCCGTTCCGATCTCGAAATCTTCATATCTGGCTGCCACAGGCGCAGGAAATCCACATAGGAACCTTTGATCCATTTTACATTTTCCAGATAATTCAATTCTTCCTCCGTAAAACGTAAGTCACAATACGCCCGGATCTGCGCCTTGATCTCTTCCACCATCTCCGCTGTAAAAAGTACATCTGTATTCCTGCATTTAAACGTCCAGGTAGTCTTATACGCGCTGAACTGGTGGTAAATGCACTGTCCCATGGAGAACTTATACATATCGTTTTCCAGTAAACTGTTGATGATCTGTGGTAATATCATGATTTTTCCTCTTTCTCTCTTAGCTTCACAGCTGTGTAAATATGATATGTTCTCTAAATGACATCCACCTGGATCGGTCCCATGGCAGCAATCGCCGTCTGGTGGGTCTGCGGAGTCACACAGGCACAGGCGTTCTCGATAACACATACTCTTGCTTCCGGTACAAATGCCTTTGCCATGACCACATTGCTTAACACACAGATTCCGGTGCAGAACCCGGTAAAATCCACTTCCATGGGATATTCACCCTCTGCTGCCTCTCCTGCTGCCGTCACCTCTTCCCAGATGGTTTTTAATAGTTTTCCGAATTCCGGACTGCCAAAGGTTGGCTTTTTCACCGTGATCACATTTTCCGGCGCATATTGCTCCCGCACCGCCTTTACAATATCCGGATGGATCTCATACCCTGCTGTCCCCTCCTGTCCATGCAAAATGGGCAGTCTTTTTCCTTCCTGGGTGTCCAGATAATCTGCCGTATGGGTATCCTTGGTGATGATCACCTTATAGTATTCCCCGCTTTCGCTGCCGCAACGATATTTTTTTACCGCTGCCTCGCACTCCTTGTTGCCCAGTGCTCCGGTGATGAATTCGTTCTGTGCATCCGTGATCACTAATACTTTCTTTGTCATGTTCCCTCTCCTCTACTCGTTTTTATATAATGATGTCGGGGTCAAAAGCCCCCGACTTTGCACAAAAAGCAGGCAACCGCGTCCTGCGACTACCTGCTTCTCTTACTTACAGAAATAATTTCTTCACTTTTTCCGCGTCAAATACGACTTCTGTTAATCCGTCCACTTCGATCTGGTACAGGGCATTGGCAGCCAGATGCTCCGCCGCCTGCTCGAGATCACGAATACCGCTGGTGTTGGAATAGATCTCCACCACCGCCTCCAGTCCCTCTTTGGTGATAGTGCACTCGCTTGCCTGCAGTCCGATGCGTTTCAGTACCTTTGGCAAGGCAAATCTGGAGAAAATGATCTTCTTCTCCTCCGGTGTGTAATCCGGTATATCGATCACTGCAAAACGCGACATTAACGGGGCACTGATCTGCTCCTTATCGTTAGCCGTTGCAATCGGATAGACCCCGAAGGTCGGCACGGTACATTCCATATAGTTGTCCGTAAATCCCAGATTATCCAGCAAGGTAAGCAGTACATCCGCCGGATTGCCGTTACCTTTGCCGCTGGCCGCTTTGTCCAGCTCGTTGATGATGAATACCAGATTGGATTCTCCCGCCATGGAAAAAGCTTCCATGATGATACCGGGTTTGGCATTTGCATAGATCCTGGAGCTTCCGGTCAGCTGCTCCGGATCATTGATGGAACTCATATCCAATGTAGTCCAGGGAAGCTTTAAAATCCTTGCCACCGCATAAGCAATCTGGGATTTACCGGTTCCCGCCGGTCCCACCAGAAGCAGACCATAGGCCGGTAAAGTGTGGGTACGGTTGATCTGGATGATGGTCTCCATGATACGCTGTTTGACCCGCTCCATGCCGTACAATTCCTCATCCAGGATCCGTCTGGCTTCCACGGGGTCAATAGCCTCAAAATAGTTGCCCTTCCACTGAATGTTCATCATAATGGACAAGGCTCTCTGGGCATGCCTTCTCTCCTCGGGAGATACCTCGTGGGATCTTGCCACTGCCAGGTTTCTTCTCGCCCACAGGCGGATATTTTCCGGCATGGTCCTTCCGGCACAGGTCATGAAATCGGAGATACTCTGAAGCTGGTAAGTTTCATATCATCGCCGTCTTCCCCTTCGTCCTCGCCCTGTTCTTCTTCCGCGGGAGCACTGCTTAAAAACAGCCGCTCCATCATGAATTGTAAAAATCCATCCTCTGCAGACAGCTTGGTGCCCCCACCGAAAGCTGTCTCTCGGATCTTATATACTGCATAGCCGTCATTCCTGTTTTCTCCGGAGAGACGCACGTTAATGTGGTTCTCACCAAGCCAGCGGATCAGGCTGACAAAACGGGCATCAATCTGCAAAATATCGGCATAAGCGCTGCTGCCTTCCTCTTTAAATTCGAAATTGGTCCGTTTGCTCTGATTACCGAATACACCTACGGCATGATGGTTCCATTTTTCACTGCTGTTATCCAGAATCAAAATCGGTTTCTCCGCAGAGGCTGATCCCTCATTGGAGCGAAACGTAGTATAGGTGCATACGGGATCCTGCTTCTTTTCATTTTCCGGAGTACTGCTGAAATCAAATACCGGCATGCTTAACCTCCTTTTTTCTCGCCTGAATCTTCTCCTCATCGATCAGTTTGAACTGTTTTACAAGATTGGTCATATTCTCAGACTGCGCCAACAGTTCTTCACTGGTAGCAGAGAGTTCTTCTGCTGCCGCAGAATTGGACTGTACGATCTCGGAGATCTGGTTCACACCGCTCTCCGCCTGATTCATGGCATCCGCTGGGTATCTGCGATCTGGGTCAGTTCCTCGGAATCCTGTGCGATCTTGCGGACACCGTCCACGATAACACTTAAGGTCTGGGATGCATGATCCACAGCTTCATTGCCGGCATGGATCTCCTCCAGGGTATCGCCGATCAGATTTCTGGTATTGACTGCGGACTGGGCACTCTGTTCTGCCAGCTTACCGATCTGGTCTGCCACAACAGCAAAACCTCTGCCTGCTTCTCCGGCTCTGGCTGCTTCAATGGAAGCATTCAGGGACAGCAGATTGGTCTGGCTTGCAATATCTTCGATCTCGCCGATGATATTGCTGATCTTCTCGGAAGTTTCATTGATCCGACCCATGATTTCCATCAGGTGATTCATTTCGGTACGTCCTTCATCCGCCTTAGCTGAATATTCCTGTGCCTGTCTGCTGGAATTCTTCGTATGTTCTGCGGTATTGTCTACCATAGAAGTAATATTGGTAATCGTCGCCTGAAGCTCCTGTACGGCTCCTGCCTGTTCGGTTGCCCCCTCAGCCAGAGACTGCGCTGCATCTGCCAGACTCCGGCACCCATGGATACTTGTCCGGATACTTCATTGACATTGTACAGTGCCTCATTCATCTTATACTTAATATCTCTCAGCGCTTCTTTTAGTTCATCCAGATCGCCCACATAGAGATCGGGATAACGGAACTTCACTGTCCAGTCGCCGTTTGCCATAGCGTTTAATGCCTGGTTGATATCCTCAATGATCATCCTGAGGTTTGTCGCCATTGCTGTAGCCGCACGGTTCATCGCTGCCATTTCGTCCTCTGTCTCCACTTTGGGGAAATCAGATGTCAGATCACCTGCTGCGAAGCCATCCAGTCTGTCTGCCAGCGCTTTCAGCGGTCCGGCGATTCCTTTGGCTATTCTTTTTCCCGCCTTTTCAGATCCTGCAAAGCCTACTCCGATGATCAGAAGGATTACGATAAAAATAACCACACGGAAAACATTCAGCTTGGCTTCCATGGCATTTCCGTTCGTTACACTGCTGTCCAACAGGCTCGTCATATCTGCATAGACCTGCTGGAACACGGGATCCATCTGTTCGCCTGCCATCTGCTGTGCTGCATCCGCTTAGCAGGCTCGGAAGCTGTTCCCAGTTCCAGTATCTGTGCCTCGATCTGCTGATAAGAAGCTACGCCATCCTTGATCTGCTGGTAGGTAGCTCTTCCCTCATCCGTGATCATATCATCTTCCAGGGCACTGATATAGGTATCCAGCTGTTCCGCCGTCAGGTCATGGGCATTTTTTGCTTTAGCGATCAGCGTATCGTCATCATAGCCGATGGCGGCACGGGTCTCGCTCCGCATCTCCGCGATAACGATCATCGCCTTACCGATGTCACCCTGTGCGAAACCGTAATGGCGCAACGCATAGGAATACTGGTAACTGACGATTCCCATGGCGACACAGGCAATAATACCTGTTGCACTTAATAATAGAGAAATTCTGCGAAATACACTCAGTAACCGCTTTTCGATGGGGAGCTTACTTAACTTATCTGATCTGTTCATTCCAATATTCCATCCTTTCCGTAAACTGTGAATAAAAATCTGTTGTCCCTTTGTACGGCAATAAATAAAACAGACGCAACAGCAGCAGATTTTCCTCCTGCTGTTTCCCTTCGTCTTCTCCTGTCAGTCTCTCTTCCATGGCATGTAACAGGTCATGCCATTGTAGGGTAAATTGCTGGTTTCTCGTCAGATCCGGAGTATCGATCCATTTACTGACTTTTATCTTGCTGCGGTTCTCCTTCGCACATTCCCCGGTCTGGAGAAAATAGGAAAATCCTCCGTTTTCATAATATCTTCCCAGCGGAAACAGCCGGCAGATTCCAGGCCGGTACGGATGGATGCTACATCTTCCTTCCTCATCCAGATAAGCGCAGGCTTCCTTGGTCCCCTGCATTTTCAGATTCGGTAAGATCACACCATCCACCACGTTGAGCTCCACCGATGCCGCTAATAGTTCCTGCATGCTTTTCCCCATTCCTGTAGTCATCCGGTAAACATCATAGGGATCCAGGATAATGGAATTGCCCATGCCGTGACAACACCGGGAACAGCCATTGCAACCACCGCAATCCGCTTTCACCATATCACTTGCTTTGTATAAACGGCCGTCGGATATCTCCGCAAGACTTACATTTCGCTTCATATCTACACCATCAGCCTCTCTGTGCCTTGCGTTCCATGATCTCCTTCAGGCTCTCCGTATAAGGAGCTCTCGCCACCCCGTATTCCGTGACAATTCCGGCGATCAGTTCATGGTCTGTCACATCGAATGCCGGATTGTAGACCTTTACACCCTCCGGAGCCATGCGCTCCTTGTACCACATCTCAGTAACCTCTTCCGCCTTACGCTGCTCGATGCAGATATCCGCACCGGTGGCAGTCGCCATATCAATCGTGGAAGTCGGTGCACAGATGTATACCGGCACACCGTACTGTTTTGCCACTGCTGACACCACGCTGGTACCGATCTTGTTCGCAGTATCTCCGTTAGCTGCCACTCTGTCACAGCCTACGAACACTGCCTGCACCCAGCCCTTGGACATGACAGAAGCGGACATATTGTCACAGATCAGTGTCACATCCACGCCTGCGGAATGCAGTTCAAATGCTGTCAGTCTGGCTCCCTGCAAAAGTGGTCTGGTCTCATCCGCAAATACATGGAAGTTGTAACCTCTCTCCTGTCCCAGATAAATCGGTGCGGTTGCGGTACCGTATTTTACGGTTGCAAGTTGTCCTGCATTACAGTGGGTCAGAATACCATCTCCCGGTTTTACCAGTTCCAGTCCAATTCTCCGATTTTTCGACATACTTCCACATCTTCCGCCCGAATCTGCAGTGCTTCATCATGCAGGATTTCCTTCACTTTTGCGACAGTCTTGTGCTCTTCTCTGCCAGCCTTTACAGCCACAGCATCCATGCGCTTCAGTGCCCAGGACAGATTAACTGCGGTGGGTCTGGAAGAATCCAGATATTCCTTATATTCTGTGAATTTCTGATAAAATTCTTCGAAGTCTTCCGTCTCGATGCGATTCGCCAGCAGGTAGATGCCAATGCCGCCGCTACACCGATGGCCGGGGCTCCCCGGACCTCAGCAGATAGATAGCATCCCACATCTCCTGTGCCGTATGTAATGCGATCAGTTCGATCTTACCCGGAAGCAGGGTCTGGTCTATGATGATCACCGCATCCTGTGCTTCGTCCAGTGCTACGGTATCGTAATCAAGGATGTTTTTTTGGTTTTCCATGTGTACTCCTTTATCTTCAGCATCCTTTTGCTACATTTGATGCATTAATTTTCGTGTCTGATAATATCTGCGAACTCCGCTTTTGCTGCTTTCGCAAGGTCATCCGGTTTCAATTGGATCTGAGAGCCGATCCTGCCGCCGCTGACATAGATTTGTTCCTGTGTCTTCGCACTTTCATCAATTCTGGTCACATACTGTTTTTTCATGCCGATGGCTGTGCAGCCGCCGCGGATGTAGCCGGTGATGGCATTGATGTCTTTTACGTGGATCATCTCCACGCTTTTTTCTCCGACGGATTTCGCTGCTTTTTTCATATCCAGCTCCTCCGCAATGGGGATGACGAATACAAAATAATTCTTGCTGCTGCCCACGGTGACCAACGTCTTGTAGACCTGCTCATAGGGCAGGGACAGCTTGTCTGCTATCTGAAGCCCATCCACGAATTCCTCGCACTCATAGGTGTGATGGTATAAGGAATCTTCAGAGATTCCAGGATACGCATGGCGTTGGTTTTTACTTCTTTTTGTTTTGCCATAAAATATCATCTCACATTCTTGTTAACCTTGGTATCATTTTATTTTACTATGCAATTCTTACCTGCGCAAGCATACAAGATAAGAATCTTTTATCACTTTTTTTGCAAAAAACTCCGCCCGGCTCCCAGGCGAACCGGGGAATCAGACGGAGTTCTTATATATTATTCTTCCGAATTAGTTTGCTGCCTTCTCAGCCTTTGCAGCCTTCAGCTGCTCGGTCAGAGCGGGAACGATCTTGTTCAGGTCTCCTACGATACCGTAATCAGCTACATCGAAGATAGGAGCTGTCTCATCTTTGTTGATGGCAACAATGAGATCAGACTCTTCCATACCTGCTACGTGCTGAATCGCACCGGAGATACCGATTGCAAAGTAGATCTGGGGACGAACGGTCTTACCGGTCTGTCCAACCTGCAGATCCTTGGGCTTCCAGCCATTATCTACTACTGCACGGGAGCAGGATACGGTACCGCCCAGAACCTCTGCCAGATCCTCCAGGATCTTGAAGTTCTCTGCGCTGCCAACTCCACGTCCACCGGATACCAGGATCTTGGCATCATGATGTCAACGGTATCGGATACAGCCTTAACGACTTCCTTGATGGTTACATATTTGTTGTTCGGAGTAAATCCGGGATTGTACTCTTCGATCACAGCCTTTGCACCTGCGATAGGAGCGATCTTCTGCATAACGCCGGGACGAACGGTTGCCATCTGAGGTCTGTTGTCAGGACATGCGATGGTAGCGATGGTGTTACCACCGAATGCAGGACGGGTCATCAGCAGCTGATTGTGCTTCTGCTCCTGTCCGGGGATAGCAACGAGAGGGAAATCACCGATTTCCAGTACGGTACAGTCTGCGGTCAGACCGGTCTGAACTCTTGCGGAAACGGTAGGTCCAAGATCACGTCCGATAGCGGTTGCACCTACCAGAACGATCTCAGGCTTATATTTCTCAATAACAGATGCCAGTGCATGTGCATAAGGCTCGGTTCTGTAAGTCTCCAGTTCGGGATCATCTACGAGGATCACCTTATCTGCACCATACTCTGCCAGCTTATCAGCCAGTCCTTTTACGTTATAACCGATCAGAACCGCGGTTACCTCGGTCTCCAGCTTTGCAGCCAGCTCTTTACCTTTGCCGAGCAGTTCTAATGCGATACCACTGATCTCATTGTCTACCTGCTGGGCGAACACATATACACCCTTGTATTCTTCAATATTATTGGTTACCATGGTTTGCCTCCTATATTAGATGATGTGCTTTTCTTTGAATTTAGCAACAATGTAAGCTGCTCCGTCTTCGGGTGAATCGGGAACGATCTTCTCACCTGCGCCCTTACGAACCTTATCGGATGCCTTTGCGATCTTGGTAGGAGATCCCTTCAGACCAAGGTTGCTGTCATCAACATCTTTCAGATCAGCTCTGCCCCAGGTAGTGATCTCTGCCTTGCATGCATCGAAGATTCCGCCGGGAGTCATGTAACGAGGCTTATTCAGTTCGGATAATGCAGTGATCAGGCAGGGCATCTTAGCTTCTACTACATGATATCTGTCATCATACTGTCTCTGAACGATCACCTTGTCTCCCTCAACCTTAATGTCCTGTGCATAAGAGATTACGGGAAGTCCCAGATGCTCAGCGATCTGAGGACCAACCTGTGCGGTATCACCATCGATTGCCTGACGACCGGTAATGATCAGATCATAGTCAAGGTTTCTCAATGCACCTGCAATGGTAGTGGAAGTAGCCCAGGTATCAGCACCGCCCAGTACTCTGTCGGTAACCAGGATTGCTTTGTCAGCGCCCATAGCCAGCGCCTCACGAAGAGCATCTGCTGCCTTGGGAAGACCCATGGTCAGTACGGTAACTTCTGCGCCGAACTCGTCCTTCAGCTTCAGTGCAGCTTCCAGACCAGCCTTATCATCGGGATTCATGATAGCAAGCATTGCGCCTCTGTCAAGAGTTCCGTCAGGATTGAATTTAACACCGCCCTTGGTATCGGGCACCTGCTTAATACAAACAACAATCTTCATTGTATTTTCTCCTTACTTTTCTAATAAAATTTCCGACAAATGCCTGCTTGCTTATTTCAGCAGATCTGCGGAGATAACCATTCTCTGAACTTCGGAAGTACCCTCGTAGATCTCGGTGATCTTTGCATCACGCATCATACGTTCAACTTCGTACTCTCTGATGTAACCGTAACCACCGTGCAGCTGAACAGCTTGGTAGTAACTTCCATAGCAACCTCAGCAGCATACAGCTTAGCCATAGCAGCTTCTACAGAGTAAGAGATCTTAGGATTGGTCTTGTACTCGTCCTTCTTGCGTGCAGCCTTGTATACCAGCATCTTGGCAGCTTCCACCTTGGTAGCCATATCAGCAGCTGGAACTGTGTATTCTGGAATCCGGAAATGGACTTTCCGAACTGCTTTCTTTCCTTGGTGTAAGCAACGGTTCTCTCCAAAGCGCCTTCTGCAATACCCAGAGCCTGGGAAGCGATACCGATACGTCCGCCGTCCAGAGTGTGCATTGCGATCTTGAATCCCTGTCCCTGCTTGCCCAGCATATTCTCCTTGGGGATACGGCAGTCGGTGAAGATCAGCTCGTAAGTGGAAGAACCCTTGATACCCATCTTCTTCTCTTTGGTACCGAAGGTAAATCCGGGAGTACCTTTCTCAACGATAAAGGAAGAAATCTCCTTCATCTTTCTGCCTCTCTTCTCTACGATGCCGGTAACTGCGATTACGATATAAACATCTGCTTCTTTACCATTGGTGATGAAGCACTTGGAACCATTGATGACCCACTCATCGCCATCTAATACAGCCTTGGTCTGCTGACCCTGGGCATCGGTACCTGCACCGGGCTCGGTCAGACCGAAAGCACCGATCTTCGGCCGCTTGCCAGATCAGGAACATATTTCTGCTTCTGCTCTTCGGTACCGAAGGTCATGATAGGATCGATACACAGAGAGGTATGTGCGGAAACGATAACGCCAGTCGTTGCGCAAACCTTGGAAAGCTCCTCAACGCACATAGCATAGGTCAGGGTATCACAGCCCTGTCCGCCATACTCCTTGGGAACAGGAATTCCCATGAAGCCGTACTTAGCCATCTTCTCAACGGTCTCTCTGGGGAAAGTTTCGGTCTCGTCAACTTCCTGTGCAAGAGGTTTTACTTCGTTCTCGGCGAACTCTTTGAACAGCTGTCTCGCCATCTCATGCTCTTTGGATAATGTAAAATCCATGATGTTAATCCTCCATTGTTATTTATACTTGGTTGTAATTATCATGATGTCGGGGTCTAAGAACCCGACTTTGATGCCTACGGATTGTTTATACTTACTGTGCATCCACAGGAGTCTTGGTGCGGTCTGCATTGTATACATAGAAGCCCTTGCCGGTCTTCACACCAAGGTTGCCGCCACGTACCATCTTACGGATCAGAGGACATGCACGATACTTGCTGTCGCCGGTCTCGTTGTACAGAACATCCATGATGGCAAGGCAGATATCCAGTCCTACGAAGTCACCCAGCTCCAGGGGTCCCATGGGATGATTAGCGCCCAGCTTCATAGCTGCGTCGATACCTGCGATATCGGATACACCTTCCATCTTGATGAAAGCTGCTTCATTGATCATAGGGATCAGGATACGGTTAACAACAAAGCCTGCTGCCTCGTTTACCTGAACAGGGGTCTTGCCGATCTCTTCGGAGATCTTCTTGATGGTATCCACGGTCTCTGCGGGAGTATTCACACCTGCGATTACCTCAACCAGCTTCATACGGTCTGCGGGATTGAAGAAGTGCATACCGATCAGAGGACGGGTCAGTCCGTTGCCGATCTCGGTAATGGAAAGGCTGGAAGTGTTGGAAGCAAATACACACTCAGGCTTGCAGATCTTGTCCAGCTCACCGAAGGTGGTCTTCTTAACTTCCATGTTCTCGAACGCAGCTTCTACGATCAGATCGCAGTCTGCACACAGGTCTTCCTTCAGACCCGGAGTGATTTTAGCTACGATAGCGTCAACTGCTTCCTGGGTCATTTTTCCTTTTTCTACCAGTCTTGCATAGCCTTTTACGATCTTGGCTTTGCCGCCTTCAGCCCATTCCTGCTTGATATCGCAGAGAGCTACTTCATATCCGTCTACCTGGGCAAATGCCTTTGCAATGCCCTGTCCCATGGTACCTGCACCGATAATACCTACTTTCATGGTAAATCCTCCTGTTTTCTATACATTGTATCATTATTTGAAAAACTATTATAACTATTTATTCTGGAAAGGCTCTTTTACTTTTTCCTTGTTCTTGTCAAGGAAGAAAGCCATGCCATACTTCTGATCTTCTGTCTCGAAGCAATCTCCGAACAGCTTCTCTTCGATGGCTACTGCCTGATCCATATCTGCATCCAGGCCATCATTAATAGCCTTCTTGCAGTTGCGTACAGCGATGGGAGCGTTCTTGGCGATGGTCGCTGCCATCTTCTGTGCTGCTGCCAGCATTACTTCCTGTGCGCTCTTTACTACATTGCCGTCAGCATCAACCTCGGCGCTGTATACCTCATTTACCAGACCGATTCTGTAAGCGTCTGCTGCCTTGATATTACGTGCGGTGTAGATCATCTGCTTTGCCATGCCTGCACCTACCAGACGAGCCAGTCTCTGGGTTCCACCGAAGCCGGGAGTGATTCCCAGTCCTACTTCAGGCTGTCCGAATACTGCATTATCGGAACAGATTCTGATATCACAGCTCATGGAGATCTCACATCCACCACCCAGAGCGAAGCCGTTGACAGCTGCGATCACAGGAATGGGGAAGGTTTCGATCTTGCGGAACACATCGTTACCCTTCTTGCCGAATGCTTCGCCTTCTGCCTTGGTCAGGCTGCTCATCTCTCCGATATCTGCACCTGCCACGAAGGACTTACTGCCTGCACCGGTGATCACCAGGCAGCGAACCGTTGCCAGATCTACTGCATCCAATGTAGCGTTCAGTTCATCCAGCACCTGAGAATTCAGTGCGTTCAGTGCTTTCTCACGGTTAATGGTGATAGTTGCCACATTACCATTCTGCTCATACAAAATGTAATCCATGTTTTTACCTCATTTCACATTTCTATTCGTGTTTTCAAAACCACACTAAGGCGATAGAGATTCTACCGCCCCAGCGAATATTTATAAAATTAATCCTCGATCTTAACGATGGTGGAGCAGCCCATGCCACCGCCGATGCACAGAGTAGCCAGACCGGTCTTGGCACCTCTTGCCTGCATCTCATGCAGCAGAGTTACCAGGATACGGCATCCGGAAGCTCCTACGGGATGACCCAGCGCGATAGCACCACCGTTGGGGTTCAGCTGCTTATCTACATCAATACCCAGTTCCTTACCAACTGCTACGGACTGAGCTGCGAATGCTTCGTTAGCCTCGATAATATCGAAGTCTCGATCTTCATACCGGTCTTAGCCATTACCTTCTTGGTAGAAGCCACAGGCCGATACCCATAACGTCAGGACGAACACCTGCCAGAGCACCTGCTACGAAAGTAGCCATAGGCTTAACGCCCAGCTCCTTAGCCTTCTCCTCGCTCATAACAACGATAGCTGCTGCACCGTCGTTGATGCCGGAAGCGTTACCTGCGGTAACGAATCCACCGGGATTGATGGCACGAAGCTTAGCCAGACCTTCGATGGTAGAACCATGACGAGGGCCTTCATCGGTATCGAATACGATGGTCTCTTTTTTCTTCTTAACTTCCACGGGAACAATCTCTGCCTTGAAGGCACCGTTCTTCTGAGCTTCTTCAGCCTTTAACTGGCTCTTTAATGCGAACTCATCGAGTTCTTCACGGGTAAGTCCCCACTCTTCGCAGATATTGTCTGCGGTCTTAATCATATGATAATCATTGAAAGCGTCCCAAAGTGCATCTTTGACACTGTAATAGGAATGGATCCACAGATTGCCATGTATCTTGCAGCAGTTGTCATCGTAGGCTATACTTTCCTCGGAGGCTTCTCGGCTGTATGCTGGACCGATTTTTTCCAGGGCATGCTCGTGCTTGGTTCTATGTTTATAGCACCGATTTTGCAGCATTTATGCTTGATACATCATCTATGTCATCGCTCCCGGGCGGTTACTTAAATCCATTCTCAAGCTGGCAGGATATCGTGTCAGGACTGGCATGGGGACTTGGTTACTTTGGTATGCCACATATCATTATCAGATTCATGTCCATCAAATCTCAGAAGGATTTGAAAAAATCAGCAAAAATAGGAATCACATGGACTCTGCTTATTGTATTTTTTGCAACCTTAATCGGAGTAATCGGAAGACTTTTCCTTGGCTTTGACGAATCAATCAATGAAAACTCTCTTGTTTTCATACAGATTGTAAGAAAGATTTTCCCGGGTGTATCTCAGGTATACTCCTCCTCAGCAGTGCTTGCCGCTTCCATGAGTACCGCAGCAGCCAGCTGCTTGCTGCTTCATCTGCTTTCTCGAGTGATGTGTACAAGCCTGTCATCAGAAAAGGTAAGGCAAATGACAAAGAGATGATGTGGACCGGCCGTATTGTCGTTCTTGGAATCTCTGTTGCAGCACTCATCATCGCTTCAACCCTATGCCGGCTCTATCATGGCACTTGTTTCCAATGCATGGGGTATCTTTGGAGCTGCTTTGGACCCTGCAATCATGCTCAGCCTCTTCTGGAAGCGCTTTAACTTCAAGGGTGCTGTTGCCGGAATCATAACAGGTGCTGCCGTTGATATATTGTGGTATGCATTCCTCACATCAACCGGAATCTACGAGCTGCTGCCGGGATTTGTTTTAGGACTTATCGCAGCCGTTGTTGTGACACTTTGCACAAATGAGCCTTCAAAAGAGGTTTATGAGCTCTTCGATAAAGCCGAAAAGTTTGATGAATAATTAAAGTAATTAATCAGTAAAGCACATAAGTAAAACCGTCGTACCCTGCCATTTTAAGACCCCGGTACGACGGTTTTATTTTTCTTATGCTTTTATGTTGTGCTTTTAGAAGAGCTGCTTTAGTACCTGCATTGGTATTTACCTTTACAAAGGCAAATGTGCTGAAATGGTCTGTCTCAAATACAATTCCTTTAACTTCTACAGATGAAGCACTCG
>ENA-OQCS01000228-OQCS01000228.1-human-gut-metagenome-genome-assembly--contig:-NODE-228-length-30206-cov-5.821869_pt1 | contig 30206 bp, 44 predicted proteins | sample MGYA00242757_ERZ504575 | MGnify/ENA primary metagenome ERZ504575 (study PRJEB26092, sample SAMD00036297) | human gut metagenome | host: Homo sapiens | study: EMG produced TPA metagenomics assembly of... | reverse complement strand
CTCACATTTTGAACAAATCGCTGATCCGCCCAATTTCCTACGAGAACTCGCTCTGAAGTTTTGTTTTAGACAAGTCTTTGAAGCTCAGACACTCGTCCAATTGGGCTGCGAATTTGTTCAAAATATGGCAAAATTCCAATGCTGCGTTTTCGGTTGCTTATTTATTTTTTATCATATACCTGAAGTCTAAAGTGTGGACAATTACAAGATTGGAAAATTCAAGCTGATAGATGTAGGTTAAACGTTATTGGTATTTATAATAAATATCTGTTTACCACTACAAAAATTGAAAACAGATAACCTTCAACATACAATCCTTCTGTTTGGAAATTTTAATTTTATACGAGAATGTCTTCAGGTATTCATAAAAATATAAAGAAAGATAGAGGTACGAAATGAAATTCGTTTTTCGTACCTCTATCTTTCTTTATATTTTTATGAATACCTGAAGACATTTCTGTCATACAATTAAAATTTACACAGTTGCATGTGTAGATCTATTATCTGCTCCTTCATGCTTTTCTGGAACAGTTTCTTAAAGCAGGAAACTGCAACCATAAGTCCAAGTGCCATCAGAAGTAAAGCGACGATCAACTGTAATCCATCGATCATAAATACGAATCCACCTGTTACAAAGATCTTTGTAAAGATTCCGATCACGGCCTGTACAAGGGCTGTAAATGTTACAACTAACATGATGCACATAGGTGCGTATAACATCCATCCTTTTCTTCCTGTTGTTAATAAGAAGACAGATAATGCGATCAATACCAAAGATGCTAATAACTGGTTTGCGGCTCCGAATAATGGCCAGATGTTGTTGTATCCACCTAAGCATAATAAGAATCCGAAGAATAATGTGATAACAGTTGAGAAATATTTGTTTGTAAATAATTTTCTTACCCCTGTAAGATCAGAGCCATCAGCAGCTTCTCCCATGAATAATTCCTGGAATGACATACGTCCGATTCTTGCTACAGAGTCAAGGGATGTTAATGCAAGTGCAGAAACACACATTGTCATAAAGCAAGTAGCTACATGTTTAGGGATTCCAAGTAATGTTAAGAATCCAGCTACATTTCCTGAGAAGATCTGGAATGGTGTTCCTTCAGGCATTTTACCACCGACAGCTGCTGCACCGACAACAACTAAGGCGATAACACCTAATAAAGATTCTACCATCATAGATCCATATCCAACACAAAGCATGTCTTTTTCATTGCTGACTGTCTTAGATGATGTTCCGGAAGATACCAAACTGTGGAATCCTGAAACAGCACCACAGGCGATCGTGATAAATAATGTAGGGAATAAGCTTTTTCCACCAACATTAAATCCGCTGAATGCTGGTAAGTTCATTGCTGGATGGGCAACAAATACACCAAGAACAGCACCGATGATCATTCCGACTAATAAGAAGGTACTTAAATAGTCACGAGGCTGCATCATTAGCCACATTGGCATAACAGATGCAAGGAATAAGTAAACCATAACGACTGCGATCCAAGTATTTTTTGTAAAATATAATGGGAAGGCAATACCAACGGCTAACATAACGAGCAGTAATACAAGTCCTGCAACAAATTCTACTTTCTGGTTTGGTTTTACATATTTTGTGAATAATCCGAAAACAACAGCTCCTAAGATAAATAACATAGAGATAGAAGCAGCGGCAGCGTTTGGTGAACTTTTAGCACCAGTTACTGTAAATCCGTTAAAGGTTCCGGCAACCATATCTGTGAAAGCTGCGATTACAAGTAAAGTAAATAACCAGGAGAACAGAAGAAATAATTTTCTTCCTGTTTTACCAATGTATTTCTCAATCAGGACACCCATGATTTTCCTTCATTCTTTACAGAAGCGTAAAGAGCTGTAAAATCCTGAACGGCTCCGAAGAAGATACCACCGATCAACAGCCAGAGAAGAACTGGCAGCCATCCAAACATTGCGGCGATGATCGGTCCGGTAACAGGACCTGCACCTGCGATGGATGAAAACTGATGGGAAAATACAACGGCTTTTGGTGTCGGGATGTAATCTTCACCATCTTCATGTGTGTAAGCTGGGGTTTTCGCTTTAGGATCAATTCCCCATGTCTTAGCTAACCAGCGTCCGTAAAGGGCATAACCAGCAACTAATATGACGATTGCGATTGCTACGATTGTTAAGCTATTCATTCTTAATCACTCCTCTTAAAATAAACTCTATCATAAAATAAAATGTATTCAAAACACAGGATACAATAAAAATGAGTAAAAAAAATCTCCTGAAATGCTTACTCAGCATTCCAGAAGACGAATATTCTCCGCGGTACCACTTCTTTTTATTACTCAAATCGTAATCCCTTAGTCACATCATTTAATGTGCTCCTTGATAACGGAAGGATCCCGGTCGCACTTACTAATGAATTATCATGTTCAGCTGACTGCTCGCAGGGGATATGGATATAAGTTCTTTATTGCCTCACAGCAACCGGCAACTCTCTGGAAAAGAATTCAAATATCGATGTGTCCTGCTCATTGCATTCTGTATTTCGTTGCACTCATAATAGTCCTATAAAAAAAGAATGTCAAGAGAAAATAATGTTCTATTTTTGATACAATCAAGCCATCAAAGCTTTACTTACTTCTTTAAGATTCATGCCGTTAGAACCTTTGATCAGTACGACATCGTTCTTCTTTAAGTAAGTTTCAAGGAAAGCGATCAGTTCTCCGTTAGAAGAAAATGCACGGGTATGAAGAGAAGGATTTTCCTTCCATGCTTCCTCAATATAATGTCTGGAAAGTTCACCAGTGATAAAGAGATCTGTCACTTTTGTTGTAGCGATAAAACGTCCCACTTCTTTGTGGTATTCCGGTGAATCTGGTCCAAGTTCTAACATGTCAGATAAGACAGCGATCTTTCTTCCACGTGTCTTAAATTCAGATAAAATACTTAAACTTGCTTTCATGGAATCTGGGCTTGCATTATACGCATCATCGATCAGAATATAGTCGTTAACGTGGATAATATTCTGTCGCTGACCAGAAAATGTGGATAACTGTGCTTGATCGCACTCATTGGAACATCATAGCGAAGTCCGATCGCAATGGCGGCTAATGCATTGGATACATTATGCTTTCCAAGTACATTTAAAGTGATAGGTTCTTTCATATCACCATAGTGGAATTCAAATAAAGTTTGTCCACCTTTTTCACGGATTTTTTCTGCACGGTAAGTACAATCATCTGCGAAACCGTAAAATTCATATGGTTTTTTGACATAATCGATATGTTTACGGATCATATCATTATCTCCATTTAAGAATAGGACACCATCTTCAGGCAGACCATTCTGGATATCTAATTTTTCGATACAGATATTGTCTCGGGAACCCATCATCTCAATGTGTGAAACACCAACATTTGTGACAACACCAACGTTTGGATGGATGATATTACCAAGAGTTGTGATCTGTCCCTTTTCACTCATTCCCATCTCAAGAACACCGATCTCATCTTCGGATGTCAGATGATCTAATGTTAATGGAACACCAACCTGACTGTTTTGATTGCCAATCGTTTCAAATACTTTGTATTTGCCCTTTAAAACATGTGCGATCATCTCGCGGGTTGTTGTTTTACCAACACTTCCAGTAACGCCGATGATCGGAAGAGACATTTTATTTCTGTAATAGGCAGCAATCTGCTGCATGGCTGTCAAAGTATCAGGAACTTTGATGTATGGAGCATTTCCTGAAGCTTCTGTATGTTCTTGTGTTAAGCAGGCACCGCCTTCTTTTAATGCATTAGGAATAAAAATATGGGCATCAACACGTTCTCCGATGATCGGTACAAATAAAGTGTTAGGACCGATCTCCATAGAATTCGTACTTAAGTGGTCAATCTTCATGGAAGGATCACCACATAAAAGTGTTCCGTCTGTTGCTTCTAAAATGTCTTGAATTGTTATATTCTCCATAGAAAACCTCGTTTCTTTCACTGTTAGATTTCAGCATAGGTGTGATTGATGATAACGGTTTAAAAAATTATGCTGTTATCTACAGATTATAGCATAAAATGAAGTTGTATGATAAAATGATAGCCAGAAAATACAAAAAACATATTAGAAAAGAGGGTTCATGAGTTTTACACATTTACATGTCCATACAGAATACAGTCTGCTGGATGGTTCCAGTAAGATCAAGGAGCTAGTTCATCAGGCAAAAGAGCTTGGCATGGACAGCATTGCGATCACCGATCATGGAGCGATGTACGGAGTGATCGATTTTTACAGGGCAGCGAAAGCAGAAGGAATCAAACCGATCATTGGATGCGAGATTTATGTAACAACTGGTTCGAGATTCGATAAAGAAGCCAGTCAGGGAGATAAAAGATACTATCACCTGGTACTTCTTGCCCAAAATGACACGGGTTACCATAACTTGATGAAGATCGTTTCCAGGGGGTTTACCGAAGGATTTTATTACAAGCCACGAGTAGATTATGAAGTTCTGGAAGAATACAAGGAAGGTCTGATCGCATTAAGTGCATGTCTTGCTGGGGAAGTTGCAACTTATATCCGTGAAAATAACTACGAAAAAGCAAAGAATACGGCGTTGAGATTACAGGATCTTTTTGGAAAAGACAATTTCTTCCTGGAATTGCAAGATCACGGAATTCCAGACCAGACAAAAGTAAATACGGCACTGCTTAAGATGTCAAAAGAGACAGGAATTGATCTGGTTGCTACAAATGATATTCACTATACATTTAAAGAAGATGCCGAGGCACACGATATCCTGCTTTGTATCCAGACGGGGAAGAAAGTGCAGGATGAAGACCGTATGCGTTATGAAGGAGGTCAGTATTATTTAAAATCTCCGGAAGAAATGCAGAGATTGTTCCCATATGCAAGAGAAGCGATCGAGAATACAGCAAGATTGCCAAACGTTGTAATGTTGAAATCGTATTTGGAGAACAGAAAGTGCCAGAATATGATGTGCCAGAAGGATACACTGCAGTTACGTATCTGAACCATTTATGCGAAGAAGGCTTAAAACGTCGTTATCCGAATATTACAAAAGAATTAAGAGAGCGGCTGGATTATGAATTGAAAACTATTGAAAATATGGGATATGTTGATTATTTTCTGATCGTATGGGATTTCATTCATTATGCAAAAGAACATGGGATCGCAGTGGGACCTGGTCGTGGTTCCGCAGCCGGAAGTATCGTTTCTTACTGTTTGGAGATCACAGATATCGATCCGATCCGGTATCAACTGCTGTTTGAACGTTTCTTAAATCCAGAACGTGTATCCATGCCCGATATCGACGTGGATTTCTGTTATGAGAGAAGACAGGAAGTCATTGATTATGTTGTAAGAAAATACGGGAAAGATCAAGTGGTACAGATCATCACTTTTGGAACTATGGCTGCAAGGGCCGTGATCCGTGATGTCGGAAGAGTTTTGGATATTCCATATGCAAAAGTAGATGGAATATCAAAGATGGTTCCAAATGAATTAAATATTACGATCGATAAAGCATTAAAGATCAGCAAGGACTTGAGAAATGCTTATGAGCAGGACGAAGAAACACATTATCTGATCGATATGTCGAAGAGACTAGAAGGACTTCCAAGACATGCCTCCATGCATGCAGCTGGGGTCGTGATCGGTAAGACAGCGATTGATGAATATGTGCCATTAGCAACAGGTGCAGATAACGCAGCTGTTACTCAGTTTACGATGACAACGATTGAAGAACTTGGTCTGTTGAAGATGGACTTTTTGGGACTTCGTACATTAACAGTCATTCAGGATGCAGAGAAATGTGCGAGAAAGTGCGGATTTGATATCACGAAAATTGATCCGACAGACAAAGAAGTTTATGAGATGATTGGAAATGGTCATACAGAAGGTGTGTTTCAGTTGGAAAGTTCAGGAATGAAGTCATTTATGAAAGAACTAAAACCACAGAATATGGAAGATATCATTGCTGGAATTTCTTTGTATCGACCGGGACCAATGGACTTTATTCCACGATACATTGAGGGAAAGAATCATCAGGAAAGCATACATTATGAATGTGAACAGATGGAAGAGATTCTGGAGCCAACCTATGGATGTATCGTTTATCAGGAACAGGTTATGCAGATCGTTATGAAACTAGCCGGATATACGCTTGGACGAAGTGACCTTGTACGTCGTGCGATGTCAAAGAAAAAAGGCGATGTCATGATCAAAGAACGACAGAATTTCGTTTATGGAAATGAAGAAGAAGGAATTCCAGGATGTATCAATAACGGTATTGATGAAAAGACAGCGAACAGATCTGGGATGAGATGTTAGACTTTGCAAAATATGCATTTAACAAATCTCATGCGGCAGCATATGCAGTAGTTGCTATCGTACAGCCTATTTAAGATGCCATTATCCAGTAGAATTTATGGCAGCCTTGTTAACCTCTGTTCTTGGAAATACAAACAAGATTTCAGAATATAGTTATGCCTGCAAGAAATTAGGAATTAAGATTTTGCCACCAGATATTAACTATGGAGAGGGTGCGTTCTCTGTAGACCATGGAAATATCCGCTATGGACTGACTGCGATCAAGAGTCTGGGACGGCCAGTCATTGAAGCAATCATAAGAGAACGAAATTTAAATGGACCATACAGAGATTTTAAAGATCTCGTGGAACGATTATCAAGCAAAGAGATCAATAAACGAACTGTAGAAAATCTGATCAAATCGGGAGCTTTAGATTGTTTTCATGTAACAAGAAAGCAGCAGATGATCGTCTACGCCAGTGTGATCGATAGTATCCAGAAAGAACGGAAAAATGAGATCGCAGGACAGATGAGTCTGATGGATCTTCTTGGAGAAGAAGACCAGCAGTCTTTTCAGATTTCCTATCCAGATGTTGGGGAATATGAGAAAGAGCAGAAACTTGCCATGGAAAAGGAAGTGCTTGGGATCTACGTCAGTGGACATCCTTTAGAGGATGATATAGAACGCCTTGAACGAAGTGTAACAGCACATACTTCTGATTTTGTGATCGATGAAGAAACAGGAAAGACAAAGATTCACGATCGGGAAAGCTGTATCATTGGCGGTTTGATCAGTGAGATGAGTGTGAAACTTACGAAGAAGAATCAGAATATGGCATTTATCACACTGGAAGACTTAAGAGGAACCGTGGAAGTTGTCGTATTTCCAAGACAGTATGCGACATATCAGTCTCTTTTAAGAGAAGATGCCAAAGTATTTATCAAAGGAACAACACAGATTTCTGAAGAAGAAAGCAAAGTCATATGTAATCAGATCATCAGTTTGAGGATAGCAGACAGGAATTATGGTACAATTTGCGGATAAAGAAGCATTTTTTAAAGAAGAGGATGCATTAAAAGGTATTTTAACTTCCTATCCCGGTAAAAATCCAGTGGTGATCTATTGCAAAACAGAACGTGCTGTGAACCGTCTAGGGAGAGATTATATGGTTTCTGGTGACGAGAATTTATTATTTGATCTCGAAAAACGATATGGAAAAGAAAATATTCGGGTTAGATCGTTAGGAATATAACAAAGACTATTGAAAAATTTCTTTAAATGGATTAGAATAAAAGCCAAGTTAAGAATTGTATGGATTAATAATTGGAGGATATTGCAAATGGGAAAACCAAACATTAAAACAATTGGAGTTTTAACAAGTGGTGGAGATGCACCTGCTATGAACGCAGCAGTGCGTGCCGTAGCCAGAATTGGTAAAGAAAGAGGATTAAAAGTCAAGGGAATCCGTAAAGGTTACAATGGACTGTTAAACGAAGACATCATCGATTTAACACCAACAGAAACAGCCGATACGATCTTCCGTGGAGGTACAATCCTTTCACAGCCAGATGTGAAGAATTTAAGACAGAAGAAGGTCAGAAACGTGGTGCTGAGATCTGTAAAGCACATGGAATCGACGGACTGGTAGTTATTGGTGGAGACGGTTCTTTCCAGGGAGCTAAGAAGTTAGCAGCGCTTGGAATCAACACGATCGCTGTTCCAGGAACGATCGACTTAGATATCGCATGTACAGAATATACGATCGGATTCGATACAGCTGTTAACACAGCGATGGAAGCGATCGACAAGATCCGTGATACATCAACATCTCATGAAAGATGTAGTATCGTAGAGGTTATGGGACGTGGAGCTGGATATATCGCATTATGGTGTGGTATGGCAACAGGAGCAGAAGATATCCTGATCCCAGAAAGCTTTGATGGAAACCTTCCTAAGGTAGAACAGCAGATCATCGAACATTTACTTCGTAACAGAGCAAAAGGTAAGACACATCATATGGTAATCAATGCCGAAGGTGTTGGACATTCTTACAGTATGGCGAAGAGAATCGAATCTGCAACAGGTATTGAAACACGTGCTACGATCCTTGGACATATGCAGCGTGGTGGAAGCCCAACAGCAAAAGACCGTGTATACGCTTCTATGATGGGTGCTTACGCAGTTGACTTATTATGTGCAGGAAAGACAAACCGTGTTGTTGGATACCAGAACGGAAGATTCATGGATATGGACATTGACGAAGGACTCGCAATGACAAAAGATATCGATGAATATCAGCTTCAGATCGCACATTTATTAGGAAAATAAATAAAACATGATCTTAGAGGAATCCTGTTTATCTAGGATTCCTCTATTTCTCTATATAGGAGCATTATTTTATGAAAGAGTTACGACCGGTACAGGTCATATTGCTTGGATTTTTAATTACAATATTTGCAGGATCGATACTGCTTGCACTGCCGATCGCAACACAAAGCGGGCAGGCAACGCCTTATATTGATGCATTATTTACAGCAACAACATCTGTGTGTGTGACGGGTTTGATCGTTGAGACAACAATGACACATTGGAGTATATTTGGGCAGGCAGTGATCATATTGCTTGTACAGATCGGAGGACTTGGTGTCATTACGATCACAACCGGAATGTTTTTTATGCTTCGAAAGAGGATCACTCTTGGAAATAGAATGTTGATCCAGGAGTCTATGGGTCTTAATACAATGACAGGTTTAGTTCCATTAGTTAAGAAGATTCTAATTGGGACAGGGATCATAGAAGGAATTGGAGCAGTTCTTTATGCGACTCAGTATGTGCCGGAATTTGGCATTGGATATGGAATATGGGCAGCAATCTTTAATTCAATCTCGGCATTTTGTAATGCAGGAATGGATATTGTAAGAGACGACAGTCTGCGAAGCTATGTAACGAATCCAGTTATGAATTTTACGACAATGGGGCTGATCATCCTGGGAGGTCTTGGATTTGTTGTATGGAAAGATCTTTGGCAGGGATTCAAAAAGATCGTAAAAGATAAAGTTCCTGTAAAAAGGATGATACAACAATGGAGACTTCAGACCAAGATCGTGTTATCCATTACGTCATTTTTGATCTTGTTTGGTACAATATTGATCTTTCTGTTTGAATATCATAATCCAGCAACTATGGAGAGTCTGTCATTGCCACAGAAGATACAGGCATCACTGTTTCAGTCTGTGACGACACGTACCGCAGGGTTTGAGACGGTAGCACAGGGCGCATTGACGGATGCATCTTCGCTGGTTTCTATGTTTCTGATGATCATCGGAGGATCACCAACTGGTACTGCAGGCGGTGTCAAGACAGTGACATTCGCAATTCTTGTATTTTGTGTGCTCTCTGTGGCAAAACAAGAAGAATCAATTACGTTATTTAAACGAAGAGTTCCACAGAATCTGTTGGCTAAAGCGCTTGCGATCATTGTGATCAACTTGATCGTGCTGATGACATCTGTGTTATTGCTGTTGGTATTTGATCATGGGACTTTTATGGATTCATGCTATGAATGTGTATCAGCACTCGCGACAGTTGGTTTAACCAAAGGATTGACACCGAATTTGACAATCGCAGGGAAAGTGATTATCATCATTACCATGTATTTAGGGCGTGTCGGACCGATTTCTATGGCGATCGGTTTTTCACAGAAGAATAAGAAAAAGATGGTCATGTATCCGGAACAGGATCTGATCTTATAAGTGAAATAGATTCATATTATAACATGATATCGCAACGGAGGTAACGGAGAAGAATGAAGAAGTCAGTTGCAGTTTTAGGACTTGGAAAGTTTGGAAGCAGTATCGCAAGGTCACTTGCCAAAGGTGGAGCAGAAGTACTGGCAGTTGATAAAGATGAGGATCTTGTAAGAGATATCGCAGATAAAGTAACTTGTGCAGTCTGTGTGGATATATCTGATAAGGAAATGATGAACAACATCGGATTGGAAGGAATGGATGCAGTTGTGATCGCAACTGCAGAGCATTTAGATTCCGGTGTTATGGCATTGATGATTGTCAAAGAGATCGGTGTGCCATATGTTCTTGCGAAGGCAGACGGAACTTTAAAAGGAGAGATATTAAAACGTGTTGGAGCCGATGAGATCGTTTATCCAGAAGAAGAGATGGGAGCAAGGATCGCAAACAATCTGCTTGGAGGAAGTATGACAGATCTGTTTGACCTTTCCGCAGATACAAGTATCGTTAAAGTACCGGCAAGAAAAGAATGGATCAACAAATCATTAGTAGACATTAATTTCCGTGGAAAATATAACGTTAACGTCATCGCGATCGAAGGAGAAGGTGGTGTTGACGGGGCTCCAGATCCAACGAAACCGATCAAAGATGAGGAAAATCTTGTGCTGATCGGTAAGAAAGAAGATCTGGTCAAATTAAGAAAATAATAGATCGGAGGTGGATAAGAATATGATCACAACCACTCAGAATAAGCAGATCAAACAGATCATCAAATTAAAGAAGAGTGCAAGAGAAAGAAGAAAACAAGAATTATTTCTTGTAGAGGGAATTCGTATGTTTACAGAGATCCCAGAAGAATATTTATATAAAGTCTATGCATCTGAAGATTTTTATAACGAACATAGAGTGATTTTTGAACATATGGATGTGGAATTGGTATCACCTCAAGTTATGAAAGAGATTTCCGATACGATGACACCACAGGGAGTTCTTGCACTGGTGAAGATGATGAAATATTCTTTAGAAGATCTTCTAGAACAGGAAAAACCATTATTTCTGGTGCTTGAGAATCTTCAGGATCCGGGGAATCTCGGGACGATCCTTCGAACAGGAGAGGGTGCAGGGATCAATGGTGTTATCATGAGTCATGATACAGTAGATATTTATAATCCAAAGGTTACGCGTTCCACGATGGGATCGATATTTCGTGTGCCATTTGTCTATGTCGATGATCTTTTAGAAGTTGCAGAAACGATGAAACAAAAGAATATCATCACGTATGCAGCACATCTCAATGGAACAGACTATACGAAGGAAGATTATCAAAAAGGAACCGCATTTTTCATTGGCAATGAGGGAAATGGTCTGACAGATAAGTTGACAGACAAAGTACAGAAGAAGATCAAGATTCCAATGTGTGGTAAGGTAGAATCATTAAATGCAGCCATGGCATCAGGCCTTTTAGTTTATGAGGCAAGACGCCAGAGACAGGGGGTGGATTAAATGTATGCAGTTTATTGGCTGATCGCATCCGCGGTATTTTTACTTGTTGAGATCATGACACTTGGACTTACAAGTATCTGGTTTGCAGGTGGAGCCGTTGTTGCAGCAATCACAGCACTATTTGGTGTTCCATTTTGGGTACAGATGTTGATATTTATCGTGGTAACATGTCTGTTGTTTGCACTGACAAGACCAGTTGCCAAACGATATTTAAACAGCAAGGTGCAAAAAACGAATACTGATGCATTGATCGGACAGACAGCACTTGTCAAAGAAACGATCAATAACATGGAAAGCAAAGGGTTGGTTCAGTTAAATGGCCAGGATTGGACTGCGAGAAGCTTTGAGGCTGGAGAGATCATTCCAGAAGGCAGCGAAGTGATCGTAAAAGAAATCCGAGGCGTGAAACTGATCGTAGAAAGAGAGGTATAAGATTATGTCGATTATTTTATTTATTATCGTTATCGCATTGCTTGCGATGATCATTTCATCCACAGTGCGTATCGTGCCGCAGGCACATGCTTATGTTGTAGAACGACTGGGTGCTTATCAGGGAACATGGTCTGTAGGACTTCATGTCAAAGTCCCATTTATTGATCGTGTTGCAAGAAAAGTCAACTTAAAAGAGCAAGTTGTGGATTTTCCACCACAGCCAGTTATCACAAAAGATAACGTTACGATGCAGATCGATACAGTTGTATATTTTCAGATCACTGATCCAAAGTTATACAGTTACGGTGTAGAGAACCCGATCATGGCAATCGAGAATCTGACAGCTACAACACTTCGAAATGTCATCGGTGATCTGGAATTAGATGAGACATTAACTTCCAGAGAGACGATCAATACACAGATGAGAGCAACACTTGACGTTGCGACAGATCCATGGGGAATCAAAGTAAACCGTGTGGAACTTAAGAACATCATTCCACCAGCAGCCATTCAGGATGCCATGGAGAAACAGATGAAAGCAGAACGTGAACGAAGAGAAGCGATTCTGATCGCAGAAGGTGAGAAGAAGTCCGCGATCTTACGTGCAGAAGGACAGAAAGAATCTATGGTCCTTCAGGCAGAGGGAGATAAGGAAGCAGCAATCCTTCGTGCGGAAGCGAAGAAAGAAGCAACGATCCGTGAAGCAGAAGGTCAGGCAGAAGCGATCCGTGCGATCCAGAAAGCGAATGCACAGGGTATTGAATCAATCAAGGCAGCCAAAGCTGACGATGCAGTCATCCAGTTAAAGAGCTTAGAAGCATTTGCTAAAGCAGCTGACGGAAAAGCTACAAAGATCATTATCCATCTGAGATTCAGGGGATGGCAGGTCTTGTAAAATCAATTACAGAAGTTGCCAAAGACGATGAGAAGAATATTGCAGATCTGATCGAAGAGCAGGTACAAGACACTGTAAAAGAACAGTAAGATCAGAAAATGTTTATGGAAATATGACAACCCTTGCGGTATGCCGGAGCACTGAAGAGGTGTTCCGGCTTTTGCCATGTTTGATATTGATGGGAGATAAAAGATGAAGACAATCGTTTGTTATGGAGATTCTAATACTTATGGCTATAATCCGGAAAATGGATTCCGTTATGAATATGAAGAACGATGGACAACCATTTTGCAAAAGGAACTGAAAGATTCTGCGATCGTGATTCCAGAAGGATTAAACGGCAGAACAACAAGTTTTGAAGATGAGTTAAGACCAGGAAGAATGGTGCAACATATTTAGATCCATGTTTACACAGCCACGGACCGATCGATCTGGTAGTGTTAATGCTTGGAACGAATGACCTTAAGATCCGTTTTCAGGCAACACCAACAGATATCGGAAAAGGGATCGACCGTCTGATCAAGATGATCAAATCGATCACTCCACAGAAGAGACAAGATGGACAATCCGCAAAGATCCTTTTAATGGCACCACCGCATCTGGGGGATGATCTGACAGAGATTCCAAGTGGAGAAGAGATGGGATTTGAAAGAGGGATCAGTTATTCCAAGAGATTGGCACCGATTTATGAAGACTGGGCAAAGTTTCATAACATTGAATTTCTGGATGCAGCAAAATATGCAAAAGCTTCCGAAATCGATGCCTGCCACCTGACAAGAGAAAGTCATAGGAAATTAGGTGAAATGGTTGCGAAAAAATGCAAGGAAATCCTTGAAATATAAGGGTTTCGGGTTGTTTTCAAAGATGCATTCCTATATAATAACAACTATATGATGTCTGCCAGGGATCAAAGGGCAGAGACATCCAAGATACAACAAAATGGAGGAACAAAAGATGGACGCAAAGACAAGCTTAAAGGGAAGAAGTTTCTTAACATTAAAAGACTTTACACCAGAAGAAATTGGTTATTTTTTAGATTTAGCAGCGAAATTAAAAGCAGATAAGAAAAAAGGGATCACAGGAAACAGTCTAAAAGGGAAAAATATCGCTCTTTTATTTGAAAAACCAAGTACAAGAACAAGATGTTCATTTACGATCGGATGTGTTGATGAGGGTGCACACCCAGAATATCTAGGAAAAGATGATATTCAGTTAGGACACAAAGAATCTGTAGAAGATACAGCAAGAGTTCTTGGAAGAATGTTTGACGGGATTGAATTTCGTGGATTCTTACATGAGAACGTAGAGAAATTAGCAAAATACAGTGGAGTTCCAGTATGGAATGGTTTAACAGATGATTACCATCCAACACAGATCTTAGCGGACTTCTTAACATTAAGAGAACAGTTTGGAGAGATCAAAGGATTAAACTTCGTATTCGCTGGAGACGGAAGAAATAACATGAGCAACTCTTTAATGATCGGATGCAGTAAGATGGGATTGAATTTCACATGCTTAGCACCAAAGAGTTTATGGCCAAATGAAGAACTGGTAAAACAGTGCGAAGAGTATGCGAAAGAATCTGGAGCTAAGATCCGTTTTACAGAAGATGTGAAAGAAGCTGTGGAAGGTGCAGACTGCATTTACACAGACGTATGGGCATCTATGGGTGAAGAAGACAAGGCAGCAGAAAGAATTGCTTTATTAAGACCATATCAGGTAAATAAAGAAATGTTAGAGATGACAGGAAAAGATACTACAGTTGTTATGCATTGCCTGCCAGCAGTTAAAGGACATGAGATCACAGAAGATGTTTTTGAACATTATGCAGATGTGATTTTTGATGAAGCAGAAAATCGTATGCACACGATCAAAGCTGTTATGGTAGCGACTTTAGGAGAATATTAGGAGATAGGATATTCAATGAAAAGTAAGATTCTCAAGGAATTAAAGAATGCAGATGATTATATATCAGGACAGCAGCTTTGTGAGCGGTTGGGAGTTTCAAGGACTGCTGTCTGGAAGCATATCAAAGCATTAAGAGCAGAAGGTTACGAGATTGATTCTGTGACAAATAAAGGCTATAAACTTATGATGGAACCAGATCTTTTGACAAAAGAAGAAGTAGCATCCTGTCTTCATACCAAATGGCTTGGAAAAGATCTTCATTGTTATGAGACAATGGATTCTACAAATCTTGAGATCCGCCGTCTGGCAGAGGCAGGTGCCGGTCACGGAACCGTTGCGATCACAGAAGAACAGACGATGGGAAAAGGAAGAAGAGGACGAAGCTGGTTGGCAGAAGCTGGAGCAGGGATCGCGATGAGCTTTCTTCTAAAACCCCAGATCGAAGCTCAGAATTCTTCTATGCTTACGTTAGTTACTGCATTAGCGGTAAATGAAGCAATCTGTGAGACAACAGGAATTCGGGCAAAGATCAAATGGCCAAACGATATCATTGTGAATGGAAAGAAGATCTGTGGAATCCTAACAGAGATGAGCCTTCAGATGGATGAGATCAATTACATTGTAGTGGGACTTGGTATCAATGTAAATATTGATCATTTTCCAGAAGATTTAAGTGATAAGGCAACTTCACTCCAGATCGAGGGAGGAAGAAAGATCAAGAGAGCTCCATTGGCAGCGAAAGTGTTAGAATGTTTTGAGAAATATTACGATATGTTTTTGAAGACAGAAGATCTTAGCATGTTGCAAGATGAATACAATAAACTTCTGGTACATACAGACCAGAAGATCAAGGTTGTCAGAGGTTCCAAAGAAGAGATATTCTTATCAAGAGGCATCAATCATCGTGGAGAATTACTGGTAGAGGATGAAGATGGAAAGGTATCAGAAGTTTCATCCGGAGAGGTATCAGTAAGAGGTATCTTGGGATACGTATAAGAGATTCCGAGAATATATACAAGAAACAAGGAGAAATACAAAAACATGTATCAGGATAAAGTTACATTATGCGGTTCCAATGCATATGAGAAGAAATATTACTTAAACCCTGATTTTTCTGGATTACCAGAACAGATCAAACAGGAACTGCAGATTGCATGTGTACTATTTACAGCAGAAGTCGGCGGAGTCTTGACATTAGAGTTCGATGAAGAAGGCAAATTAAATTTTGTTACTCATGTGGAAGATAATGATTTCTTTTACGATGAGATCGGAAGTGACTGATGATCAAGAAACTAAGACAGGAAAAACAGGATTTCTGGGAGTCCTTGGAACTATATTATAAAATATTCCTTTTGGGAGAAGATGAGGTATAAATTATGTTATTAGCACTCGATGTTGGGAATACCAATATAACGATCGGCGTATTCAAAAGAAAAGAGATTATAGAGGTATTTCGAATTACAACAAAGTTACCAAGAACATCCGATGAATTTGGAATTCTGATTTCAAGCCTATTAAAGGAAAAAGGATTGGATGAAGGTGAAGTGAAGGCAGCGATCATAGGATCCGTTGTGCCAAATATCATGCATTCACTGAGTAGTGGTTTGATCAAATATTTTGATGTAAAACCGATCATTGTAGGACCTGGGATCAAGACAGGGATCAATCTTGGAAGATTTAATCCAAGAGAAGTTGGAGCAGACAGGATCGTGGATCTGGTTGCAGGATATGAAATATATGGCGGACCAGCACTCGTCATTGACTATGGAACTGCAACAACATACGATATTGTCACAGAGAATGGCGTATTCTTAGCAGGTGTGATAGCACCGGGAATTCGCACTTCAGCAAATGTACTATATAGAGATGCAGCACGTCTGCCAGAGATTGAAATCTTAAAACCAAAGACGATCCTTGCAAACAGCACGATTGACAGTATGCAGGCAGGTTTGTACTATGGAGTTGTTGGTGAGACAAAATATATGGTACAGAAGATGAAAGAAGAGACAGGCTTTGATAACATGAAAGTTATCGCAACCGGAGGCCTTGGAAATATGATCGCACAGACGGTTGATGAGATCGACTATTACGATCCAACATTAACATTGAAGGGATTACAGATCATTTATGAGAAGCAATAAATTAAAACCTCTGGTTATTGGAGATATTACAATTGAACACCCGTTAGCACTTGCACCGATGGCAGGAGTTACAGATCTACCATATCGTTTGTTATGTAAAGAACAGGGTGCTGGAATGATGTGCACTGAGATGGTAAGTGCCAAAGGATTATACTATGGGAACCGTAAATCTGAGCCATTGATGGCAACAGATCCGAAGGAAATTCCAGTAGCGATCCAGATTTTTGGATCCGATCCAGAGATCATGGGTCAGATGGCAGCGAAAGTCAATGATGGGCGGTTTCAGATGATCGATATCAACATGGGATGTCCGGTTCCAAAGATCGTGAATAACGGTGATGGATCCGCATTGATGAAGAATCCGGAATTAGCAGGGAAAGTGATCAAAGCAGTTGTAGATGCTGTGGATATCCCGGTTACAGTTAAGATCCGAAAGGGATTTAACGATGAATTGATCAATGCACCAGAGATGGCACAGGTTGCACAGGAGAATGGAGCAGCAGCGATCGCAGTTCATGGAAGAACAAGAGAACAGTACTATACAGGAACAGCAGACTGGTCGATCATTCGCAAGGTAAAAGAAGCTGTTGATATTCCAGTAATTGGAAATGGTGATATCACATGTGCAAAAGATGTATTACGAATGCAGGAAGAGACAGGCTGTGACGGATTTATGATCGGAAGAAGAGCCAAAGGGAATCCATGGATCTTCAAAGAGATTTTACATTTCTTTGAGACAGGAGAAGAAATGCCAAGACCATCCTTAGAAGAAGTTGTTGCCATGATGTTGAGACATGGACAGATGATGATCGATTTTAAAGGAGAATACATCGGAGTCCGTGAGATGCGGAAACATGTCGCATGGTATACATTCGGTTTTCCAGGGGCAGCAAAACTTCGCGAGAAGGTAAATCATACAGAGACATACGAAGACTTAGAAGAATTACTGCAAAATTATCTCAAAGCCACGAATGGCAGGGATTAGGAATTGACAAAAGAAACTTAGGTAAGATATAATTAATCAGTTAACATTTAGAACGAAAGGAATAGTGTTATGGCAGAGGCAAAGAAGAATATATTAACCCCAGACGGTTTAAAAGCATTAGAAGATGAATTACAAGAATTAAAAGTCGTAAGACGTAAAGAGATCGCACAGAAGATCAAAGAAGCAAGAGAACAGGGTGACTTATCAGAGAACGCGGAATATGATGCAGCCAAAGATGAACAGCGTGACATGGAAGCACGTATCGAAGAGATCGAAAAGATCTTAAAGAACGCCGTTGTTATCGATGAGAAGTTTGAAAAAGGTGTCATCAGTCTTGGATGTCACGTATTATTAGAAGACATCACTCTTGGAAAAGAAGTAACATACCATATCGTAGGTTCTACAGAAGCAGATATCCTTCAGAACAAGATTCCAATGAAGCACCAATCGGTAGAGCTTTACTTGGAAAGAAAATCGGAGATGTCGTATCCGTAGAAGGAATCAATCAGGTAAACGACTTCAGAGTCATTGATGTACAGAGAAAGTAAGAGGAAGTAAGAAAAGTGGCACAGCAGAATAAAGATACAAACGAACTGATCAAAGTAAGAAGACAGAAACTGGCTGACTTACAGGCAGCTGGGAAGAATCCGTTCGAGATCATGAAATATGATGTAACACATCATTCAAAAGAAATCAAAGATAATTTTGAAGAATTAGAAGGAAAAGAAGTAGCAGTTGCAGGACGTTTAATGTTCAAACGTGTGATGGGTAAAGCATCTTTCTGTAACGTACAGGATCTTCAGGGTGGAATTCAGGCCTATGTAGCAAGAGATGAGATCGGTGTAGAATCTTATCAGGATTTCAAGAAGATGGATATCGGAGATATCGTAGGTATCAAAGGTAAAGTCTTTGCTACGAAGACAGGAGAGAAATCTATCCATGCAGAAGAAGTGATTTTATTATCTAAGAGTTTAAAACCACTTCCAGAGAAATTCCACGGATTAACAGATACAGATACAAGATATCGCCAGAGATATGTTGACCTGATCATGAATGAAGAATCCAAAGAAGTATTCATCAAACGTTCTAAGATCATCAGCAAGATCCGTTCTTACCTAGATGGACAGGGATTCATGGAAGTAGAAACTCCGATGTTAGTATCCAATGCAGGTGGAGCATCAGCAAGACCATTTGAGACACATTACAATGCATTAAGTGAAGATGTAAAATTACGTATTTCCCTAGAGTTATACTTAAAGAGACTGATCGTTGGTGGACTTGAGAAAGTTTACGAGATCGGACGTGTATTCCGTAACGAAGGTGTTGACACACGTCATAACCCAGAGTTTACATTAATGGAATTATATCAGGCATACACAGACTATCACGGAATGATGAATCTGACAGAGAACTTATATCGTTACCTTGCAGAAGAAGTATGCGGTGGAACAAAGATTCAGTATAAAGATTTCGAGATCGATCTTGGAAAACCTTTTGAGAGAATCACAATGGTAGATGCAGTTAAGAAATACTCTGGAGTAGACTTTAAAGAGATCAAGACTTTAGAAGAAGCAAGAGCAGCTGCTGAAGAACACCATGTAGAATACGAAGAACGCCACAAACGTGGAGATATCTTAAACTTATTCTTCGAAGAATTCGTAGAAGACAAACTGATCCAGCCAACATTCGTTATGGATCACCCAGTAGAAATCTCTCCATTAACAAAGAGAAAACCAGAAGATCCAGATTATGTAGAACGTTTTGAGTTCTTTATGAATGGATGGGAAATGGCAAATGCATACTCTGAGTTAAATGATCCGATCGATCAGAGAGAACGTTTCAAAGCACAGGAAGAACTTCTTGCACAGGGTGACGAAGAAGCCAACACAACAGATGAAGACTTCTTAAATGCATTAGAGATCGGTATGCCACCTACAGGTGGTATCGGATTCGGTATCGACAGAATGGTAATGTTATTAACAAATTCTACAGCGATCAGAGACGTATTATTATTCCCAACAATGAAGAGTCTTGACTCTGACAAAAAAGCAGGAAAATCCGGAGCAGTAGAAGAAGCAACTGCAAACGACAACAACGGATTCTTCAAAGACAACGCGAAGATTGACTTCTCCAACGTAAAGGTTGAGCCTTTATTTGAAGAAGAGGTTGATTTCGATACATTCAGCAAATCTGATTTCCGTGCCGTAAAGGTTAAAGAGTGTGTAGCAGTTCCGAAGAGCAAGAAGCTCCTTCAGTTCACACTGGATGACGGAACAGGTACAGACCGCACGATCTTAAGCGGAATCCACTCTTACTATGAGCCGGAAGAATTAGTTGGTAAGACACTGATCGCAATCACCAACCTTCCGCCAAGAAAGATGATGGGAATTGAGTCTTGCGGTATGCTGCTTTCAGCAGTGAATAACCTGAAGGATTCAGAGGATGAAGAACTGCATCTTCTGATGGTTGATAACCATATTCCGGCAGGTGCTAAGCTGTACTAATCCAGAAAAAAGAGTTCGGTTTGGTAGTCATAGACGTCCAATCAGGAAAAGTGGTTCTATGGATTCCTGACTGTTTATCTTATATGTCTAAAGAACAAAATATCGATTATTTTTGAGGAGCATTTTTCGAAAATATAGTGTTAAACAAGGACACATCACTTTTGGTAGAAATACCATTTGGATGTGTCCTTTTTGTTTTTTAAGATATAACATCCTTTCACGTACCTGCCAAATAAAATGAGTATCTGGTAATATACAGATTTCTGGAAACAAGGAGCAAAGATTTACAAGATGTCCTACTGGCCTTTTGTCAGACTGGCGAAAAAAGCAGAAGCCAATTATCCGATTCGAAAGACAGCCATTGTGGATCTGAATATTCTGGATGATTTTTTAGAAGGCAATCCTGAGGTTGTATCAGAATTAAAGAAGAGAAGGAGGAAGCGTTATGGGAAATAACCGAAGCAAGGTTCCGGATTTGGAAAAGCTTGTCAAAGGAGGACGCAAGAAATTTGTCCGTTATGAGGAAGGGGCAATGCTTTATTCCATGGGAGTCCATACATTTCAACAGTTAGCAAAAGATGCCAGAGCAGTATACCATGTCAAAAGAATCGTGTTAGTTAATTTGGATCTTATTGATGAATATCTGGAAGCATTCCGTGATGAAGAATTTTGATGAAAGAATACAGGAGGAACAACATATGTGTAAAGTGATATCCATTACAAACCAGAAAGGCGGAGTCGGAAAGACCACCACAACCGTAAATTTAGGAATTGGCCTGGCAAGAGAAGGAAAAAAAGTATTATTGATCGATGCAGATCCACAGGGAAGTCTGACAGCAAGTCTTGGATATGTAGAGCCGGATGAACTGGGAGTTACTTTGGCAACCATCATGACGATATGCGACAGGTAGATGAAATCGTGAACCTGATCGTAGAGACTGTGATGTGTAAAAATGACAAGATCTTGATTGCCAGCAACTGGTATCCGGCATCACTGGTGAAGAAAAAATCAAAAGCTCTTGACTTGGAGTTAACTTCAAGTAGTATACTAATCGAAACAGGAGGTAAAAAGATGAAGAAATTACTGATTATATATTATTCATGGTCAAATGGAAACACGGAAAGAATTGCAAAAATGCTGCAGAGTGAGACTGATAGCGATATTCTAAAAATAGATACCGTAGTTCCATATTCTGGCAGTTATGATGATGTGGTAAATCAGGGACAGAATGAAGTGCAGCGCGGATACGAACCTGAAATTAAACCGCTGGATATCAATATTGCAGATTATGATGTCATCGCAGTTGGGACACCTACATGGTGGTACACAATGGCTCCGGCTGTAAAAACATTTCTGCACCAACAGGATTTTACCGGAAAGACAGTAGTACCTTTTATGACAAATGGTGGCTGGCCAGGGCATGTAATAAAGGATATGAAAGTAGCCTGCAAAGGCGCAAATGTGGTTTGCGATATGCAGATACAGTTTGATTCTACAGGTGGAAGTAATATGGAGACACCTCAGGAACAAATTAATGAATGGATACAGAGTGTGAAAAATCTTCTTTAAATTGTGGAGGAAGAATATGACAATAAAAGAAGTGTCAGAAAAATATGGTATTTCACAGGATACCCTTCGTTATTATGAGAGGGTTAATGTGATTCCTAAAGTTACAAGAACATCCGGAGGAATTCGGGATTACCAGGAAGAAGATCTTAGATGGGTTGAGCTTGCAGTATGCATGAGAAATGCAGGACTTCCCATAGAAAGTCTGATTGAATATCAAAGGCTATTTAGGGCGGGAGATTCTACAATACCTGCGAGACTTGAGTTGTTGAATGAGCAGATGGATATTCTTCAGAAGCAAAAAGAGCAGATAGAGGAAACTATGGACAGGCTTTCTTATAAGATATCACGGTATGAAGAAGCAGTGAAAACAGGAAAACTGGTATGGACAAAGGAGGAATAGTACAAATGGCAAAGCTGGTAGCATTTTATTCAAGAGCAGATGAAAATTATTTTGGCGGTTCCATGAAATATATTCAGATTGGCAATACTGAGAAAGCTGCAAAAATGATAGCTGATATGACAGGAGCAGACCTTTTCAAAATCGAGCAAAAGATTCCCTATGCCGCTGATTATAATACCTGCATTGCACAGGCAAAAGAGGATAAACAGACAGGAAAACGACCGGAGATACTAAATCTGCCACAGGACATAGATCAATATGACGAGATTTATCTTGGATACCCGAATTACTGGGGAACCATGCCAATGGCTGTATATACTTTTCTGGAAAGTTATGATTTTACAGGAAAGAAAATTCATCCATTCTGTACGCATGAAGGAAGCGGATTGTCAAATACGGAGAGTGATATTAAAAAAAGTGCAAAAGGTGCAGTGATTGAGAAAGGCATTGCGATACATGGAAGCGGCGTAGATCAAGCGAAAGATGTACTTGAAAGATGGATACAGAAATAGAGGTTAGAAAAATGGAATGCAAGGAAATACGTGTTGATGTAAGAACTGCGTCAATAAAAGAAAGTACAGAAGGCAACGCCAGACAAAAATATTATTTCAGATTAATCATACAATGCCTTTTACTGATGAATATAATCATTTATTAAAGGAATTGTTTGGAAATAACCTAGGAGATGGGAGTATGATATCACCACCGCTTAATGGAGCATGTGTTGGAAGAGTAAAGATTGGCAGGAATGTATTTATCAATTCTAATCTTCTTGCAATGGCAAGAGGTGGAATAACGATTGAAGACAATGCTATGATTGCTGCAAATGTACAGCTTATTTCAAATAATCATGATCCATATGATTTGTGTACTCTGACTTGTAAGCCTGTTCTGATAAGAGAATATGCCTGGGTAGGAGCTGGAGCTACGATACTTCCGGGAGTATGTATCGGAAGACACGCAATTGTGGGAGCTGGATCTGTAGTGACAAAGGATGTACGGATTATGCAGTAGCAGTTGGAAATCCGGCAAAAGTAATAAAAATGCTTGATAAAGAAAAATTTCAGGAGGACTAAAAAGATGGAAAATATGAAGTTGAATAACAATTTGGAATGTCCAATGCTTGGACTAGGAACTTTTATGTTATCACCAGAGGATGCCTACACAAGTACATTAGAGGCATTAAAAATGGGATATTCCCTAATTGATACAGCAAATGCTTATGTAAATGAGCGTGCAGTTGGAAGAGCAATCAAGGATAGTGGAATTGACAGAAAAAATATATTTCTATCAACAAAAATATGGGCTAGTGAATATGAAAATGAGAATACTGTAGAAGAAACTCTAGAAAGACTTGGTGTTGATTATGTGGATTTACTTTATATACACCAGCCTGCAGGCAACTGGCTTGCCGGATACAGAATGCTTGAAAAAGCGTATAGAGAGGGCAAAGCAAAATCCATTGGTATCTCGAATTTTGAAGGAAAATATATGGAAGAGTTGGAAACAAAGTGGGAAATTGTACCTCAGTTTATTCAGGTGGAAGCACATCCATATTTCACACAGAAAGAAATGCGTGTAACTTTAGACAAATATGGAATTAAGCTTATGAGCTGGTATCCGCTGGGACATGGAGATACAGCATTAATGAATGAGTTGGTATTTGCAGGACTTGGCAAAAAATATGGAAAAACACCTGCACAGGTTATTCTCCGTTGGCATACTCAGATGGGATTTGTTGTAATTCCTGGAAGTAAAAATGCAGAACACATTAAGGACAATATGGATATCTTTGATTTTGCATTAACAGATGAAGAAATGGAACAGATTGCAAAGCTGGACAAGAATGAAAGATATTATCACCGCACGGATGAACAGCTTGTACAGTTTGCAAACTGGAAACCAGAGTTTGAAAAATAATATGGAGAAAATAGTATGAGCAAAAATGATGTATGGCTTAATCAGTAAAATGGGGAAGTACGGAGCAACTGCTTCCATCTTTTTATCTAGAAGTAGCAGTAAGTAAATCCGAGTAAAATATGGTCAAAAAATCATCGACATCCGACCTACAGCACGTTATAATATAGTTAATCTAATAAGAAAACCAAGTGATCATTGTTACGAAGCTGAATCGTAATGGTGGCCAACTGAGTGAACTCGATGGAACGGAATGGTTATATCCTCCGGGTGCTCCGAGCACCGAAAGGTGCTTTACAGAGATGAAAACAGGTTTTCTTATTTTGACAGGGAGTAACAGAATAGTTAGGAAAACCAAGGATTTCCTCGACTTAGGTTGACTAATCATTGTATGTATTTACAGTGGTATCTCGAGCTCCTAAGACTCTATTGTAGGTTCGATTCCTATAGGAGACGCTCATTTTTAGCGGTAATGAAGATTGTTTCATTACCGCTTTTTTGTGCAGAATTGCAATTTCAGTGACAATTTGTCATCGATTCACATTTTTTGGTCTGTCACCCAGAGGGACTAACTACAATGTAACACTAATAATATAAGGTGTTAAAATTGCGTTGTCTCAAATAGAAATTATGATAGAAGACATAAGATTAGGAGGAGCTATGAGCAAAACAATTGTTGAGTTTAAGGATGTTGTAAAGACATATGGAAGCGGTGATGCTCTTTTATATGCAGTCAACCATATTGACTTTAAAATAGAAGAAGGCGAATTTGTAGTCATACTGGGACAGTCTGGTGCCGGTAAATCGACAGTACTTAATATTTTAGGCGGTATGGACCAGCCGACAGAGGAAAAGTCAAAATCATGTGATCGGCAGGTACAAAGTTTTCGAGGAGATTCCTTGGTTGTTGAAATAGATGGATTGCTCTATAATGGCACTATAAATTGTATGTTTGACACCGACAGTTTTCCGGGAATTGTCTGAGTGTATTGTAAATAGGATATCTGAGGAAGGTATATATTATGAAGTATGAAAATATTGTGGAAGGCAAATTTATCAACAGACCTAACAGATTTATCGCCTATGTGGAGGTCGCAGACAGGATGGAAACGGTACACGTAAAAAATACAGGGCGGTGTCGGGAGCTTTTGCTGCCGGGAAATACCGTTGGTATTCAAAGGTCGGACAATGAGGCCCGTAAAACAAAGTATGATCTGATATCGGTATATAAAAAAAGGGTCCGGTTGGGTAAATATTGATAGTCAGGCACCGAATAAGGTGGTAGGGGAATGGCTTGAGAAACAGGAGTATGATTATGTAAAGCCGGAGTATGTGTATGGAAATTCCAGAATAGATTTTTACATGGAAAAGGGTGCAAAGAAATATCTCATGGAGGTAAAAGGCTGTACACTTGAGATAGACGGCGCAGGGTATTTTCCGGATGCACCGACGGAGAGAGGGACAAAGCATCTTCGTGAACTTATAAAGGCGGTTTCGGAAGGATATAATTGTTATATCGCATTTGTCATTCCCATGGAGGGTGTGAAGATGGTGTATCCCAATGCCGCGATGGACAAGGAGTTTGCGGAAGCATTTTATGAAGCACAGGCAGCGGGAGTGAAAGTATTGAATCTTGCCTGCAGAGTCGAAAAGGATGAACTGGAAGTATTATAAACGTTGGAATGACATAGAGGAAATCCTTGCTGCTTTTCGCCGTTGGAAAAGAGAAGATACAGAAAAAAATATGAAACGAATCAAAGCGGCATGTATTACACAGACGATTCATTTTATTAACAAGGATATTACGAAAAGTGAGTATTCAAAACGTAAAGTGCAGGAGGAAATCACCAGATATAAGCACAGATTGGACAGAGAGAGGACAAAATATAAAATTCTGTCGGAAGAGGTTGAAGAAGACGGTTCCGTATTTGTGCAAAACATATTAAAAGAACCTATATGAAATTGGTAAAAACAACTAAAGTCATTCCAAATTTAAAAATAAATAATTCGAATTTATGAACAAAAATTCGTTTGATGCTTTATTATAATTACACCTTTCCGCGAGAGTTAAAAACTCTTTTATGTAGCTTATTTTATAGTATCACCATTTTCAAAAAACCAATGTACATAAAATTTTCACAAAAAAAGAACTTATCCTATATTCCTTGTGGATATGGGGAGTTTATCTCCATCATACCTATTGAAATCTCCATCATTCGGTGGCAAAATGATGGAGATATTTTTAAGTTGATGGAATGTGATAACTGAGTATCTTAAATAAAAGGAAGGAAAAAATTATGGAATATTCGGCAATTCTTCATGATATGGATAAAAGATTCTGCTATGCAATCGATAAGGATTTATTCGTGATACGTGTGCAGGTAAAAAAAGATGATATAAAAGAGATCATTCTCCATTATGAGGACAAGTACATACCATTGGAATGGAAGGATACGCGAAAGACGATTCCGATGAAGAAGGTTGCCACATCACAGTTTCATGACTATTATGAGGCACAGCTTCAGATGCATTTGATATGTCTGCGCTATTATTTTGAATTTACGGATATGCAGGGAGAAAAGGTATATTACGGCAACTATGAGTTTAGCAGGGAATGCATTACAAACAGGGACAGAATGTTCGACTGTCCGCAAAACCTTCGTGAGGAAGAAATGTTTGAGGTGCCGGAGTGGGCAGCAAACAAGGTTGTGTATCAGATTTTCCATCTCGCTTTGCAGCATCACAGCCAATAGACAAGGAACTGTGTATAAAGCACCCATTACATCTAAGGATAATCTGCATGGTGATCTCAGAGGAATTATTGATCATTTGGATCATATTCAGAAGCTGGGAATAGATGTTGTGTATTTAACACCTATTTTTAAATCGGATTCCTGCCATAAATATGATACCACTGATTATTACCAGATTGATCCTTCCTTCGGAACAACAGAGGATCTTAAGGAGCTGGTGCAAAAAGCGCATGAGTGCGGAATGAAGTAGTGATGGATGCGGTATTCAACCATACAGGAAGAGATTTTTGCATTTAAGGATATTATAGAAAAAGAAGATAAATCCAGATATCTGGACTGGTATTTTATCGAGAGATTTCCGTTGAAGGGTGAAAAAGGAGAAACTCCTAACTTCAAATGTTTTGGTTATTATGGCGGAATGCCAAAGTTAAATCTGAAAAATCCGGAGGTTGAAAATTCGTTACAGATGTTGCATGTTATTGGATTAAGGAATGCGATATCGATGGGTGGAGAATGGATGTAGGTGACGAAATCAGTCATTTCTTCTGGAAGCGATTTAGAAAGGCTGTTAAGGCAGTAAAAAGGATCTGCTGATCATTGGAGAAATCTGGCATTATGCAGGAGATTTTCTTGAGGGAGATGAATGGGATACGGTCATGAATTATCCATTTTACCTGAATCTCATAGATCTGCTTGCAGATGAAAAAATCAATGTCAGCCAGTTTATACAGAATCTTGGATATTTGGAGGGGCGCTTAAACAAAAAATGCTATCCCCTAATGTGGAATCTGATCGACAGCCATGATACAGCAAGATTTTTACATCTATGTGATGATAATAAGAAAAAGCAGCATCTGGCAGCAGCTTTTCAATTGTTATTACCGGGAATGCCCATGATTTATTACGGAGATGAATTTGCGATGCCCGGAGCAAATGATCCGGATTGCAGACGTGGCATGTACTGGGATGAAGAATACCAGGATAAAGAGATGTTTGAATGGTATAAGCAGCTGTTGAAGGTGCGAAAAAACATGCATGTATCGTAGAGGGTGAACCGATGGAAATAGCTGCAAGGGACGAGGAAGAGACGATCGTCCTGACCAGAAAAAATGGAGAAGAGACACTCGCTTTGATCTTCAACTGCAGCAGCAGTGCAAGAGTGTTTCATGAATATGCACAAAAATATGATTTACTTAGAGAGAAACCCTTTGATGGAAAAATAGCGGGGCTTGATGCCGCTGTAATAGTACTTTAAGCTGTAATGCAGAAGAGGTCATTCGGGCATATGCGGAGGTGATGCTTTTCATTTGCAAAAAAGATGAGGTGTGATAAGATGAGAAAAGTATAGAAACAAATTAAAATATATCGCTGGAGAAAATGTTATCATGAAGAAAAAAATAAATTATGCAGGAATTTTGAAAGAGACAGGGATCCTGACTGTGGCGGTAGCATCATCGCGGCAGCAGTCTACTTTTTCCTGGTGCCGAGTCACGCGTCGGTCAGCAGCATTTCCGGTCTCGGCATCGTGCTGTCTAACTTTATACCACTTCCACTGTCGGTCATTACGATGATCCTGAATGTAGTGCTTCTGCTCATCGGTTTTGTCACCTGCGGGAAAGAATTCGGGGTAAAGACGGTGTATACCAGTGTGATGCTGCCGGTATTCTTAGGGCTTTTCGAGATGCTGTTTCCAAATTTCGGTTCCATGACGGACAGTCAGGAACTGGATGTACTGTGCTATATTCTGGTGGTCAGCGTGGGACTCAGCATTCTGTTCAACCGGAATGCATCTTCCGGAGGACTGGATATTGTGGCGAAGATCATGAATAAATATCTCCATATGGAACTGGGTAAGGCTATGTCTCTCTCCGGTATGTGTGTGGCGCTGTCCGCAGCACTGGTATATGATAAGAAAACGGTGGTGCTGAGTATTCTGGGTACCTATTTCAACGGAATCATTCTGGATCATTTTATTTTTGATAATAATATCAAGCGGCGTGTCTGTATTATTACGAAGAAAGAGGAAGAACTGCGCCAGTTTATTACAAGAGATCTGCACAGCGGTGCCACGATCTATGAAGCCATCGGTGCCTATCATTTTGAAAAGCACAACGAGATCATCACCATTGTGGACAAAAGCGAGTACCAGAAATTAATGAAATTCATCAATGAACTGGACCCCAAGGCGTTTATTACCGTATATAATGTATCGAGTATGAAGTATCAGCCGAAGAGTGGGGCCTTTTGATCCTGGCGTCTTAATAATATGGTTATGGAGAAATGCGAAATGAAAAAGGTGCGGAATATCGTAGTGATCGTGTTATCTGTCATATGTGTTGGAATTCTGGTTTTTTTGTTGTGGAATTTAAGAAGCACAGAGAAGTCTGCACAGGAAATAATACCGGAAGTTCAGCGGAACCTATGTCGGAACAGAGTGTATCGGATTCTGATGTGAGCGGCAACAGCGCAGAGAACAGTGCAGATCTTACGGAATTGCCGGAGAAGGAAGAAAGTGAACCGGTGGAAACGGAAGATCCTAGTAGAGCAGAGGACAGAAGAACTCCTGGCAGGAATGACCTTAGAGGAAAAGTCGGACAGATGTTCATCGCCCGGTGCCCGGAGACGATGCAGCATCCAAGGTGACACAGTATCATCTCGGCGGATATATCTTATTTGCACGGGATTTTACCGGTAAACAAAAGAGGAAGTAACAGCAGCCATTCAAAGCTATCAGAATGCTGCAAAAGTGCCTCTGCTGATCGGTGTGGATGAGGAAGGCGGCACGGTAAACCGAGTCAGCAAAAATGCGAACTTACGGGAAACGCCTTTTGCCTCTCCTCAGGAACTGTATGCGCAGGGCGGATGGGATCTTATTCGGAGCGACACACAGGAAAAATGTCAATTACTGCAGAACCTGGGAATTAATCTGAATTTTGCTCCGGTATGCGATGTATCACAGGATCCGCAGGACTTTATTTATGTCCGCAGTTTTGGACAGGATGCGGAACAGACAGCGGAATATGTGCGGACGTCGTGCAGACCATGTCGCAGGAACAGATGGGAAGTGTATTAAAGCATTTCCGGGATATGGCAACAACTCGGACACGCATACTGGGATCGCTTATGATGAACGTCCCAT
>ENA-OQCS01000227-OQCS01000227.1-human-gut-metagenome-genome-assembly--contig:-NODE-227-length-30271-cov-8.220475_pt1 | contig 30271 bp, 34 predicted proteins | sample MGYA00242757_ERZ504575 | MGnify/ENA primary metagenome ERZ504575 (study PRJEB26092, sample SAMD00036297) | human gut metagenome | host: Homo sapiens | study: EMG produced TPA metagenomics assembly of... | reverse complement strand
ATTCTTTCTTGTAACTGGCTGGTGTGTTCCTTAACATCTTTTTTTCTTTTTATAATGTTCCATTTTGTCAGCAAGCATACAATTATAGATGAAGCGACTGCAACCGATTGTTTTATCTATTTGCACACGTTGTTCTGCATTTGGATAGATTCTTATTTTTACTGCCCGATTTATTTTCCTCACCTTATTCCTACATATGAATGATTTCAATCATCGTTTTTTGAACAATATGTTCTCTTTTTATTATTATAATACAATTCCAACACACGAACAAGTGTTTTCTTTCTCGTTTATAAAATTCTTTTGAGCATTTATGCTCAGATCTACAATTCATCTCCCACCTATAGAGGAAGGAGAATTCTTGTTATATTTTGTTAAATAACTATCGTTATCAATTCTATTCCAATCGAATAATACTCCTTGTAAGAATTGATCATTCATCTAATCACCTGCCTGTAAAAAACACTTTCTAATCTACCTTTTCTTTCTCTTTGGACAAGAAGCAAAAAGAACAGAATTGATTATTCCAACTATCCACTGACTGTTTATGAGTCCAAATAATCTTGTTTGTATGTACCCTCTGAATAATACTTCTAATGTTCTCTTTGCTACAGTAAAAAAATAAAAAGAAGCCAGCAGTCAAAATCAAAGGGATCCATATCTGTGATAAATTCAGCACAATAACATTTATATTTGTTGTATAAAGCCAGCCCTGACAGAAAGCACTGCACATGATTAAGCAGTAAACTGCAAGAGCTTTCATCCCATCCCTTTTATCATTTTTTCTCAAATTACTTTCGTACTATATATTTAACCAACTCATTCGATCACTCCCACATGCCAGCTAATTCTATTATGCTTTCATCATCTCTATAAACTTTTATTTATCTTCTAACTCAAATCCGAGTTCTTTCAATTCTTTTTCGTTTCTGACATCTTCTTCCGTTTTCTTTCCAGTAATGGCACTGTGGCTTCTTTGATTCCATTTTTCACTGCCCATTTGATGACGAAATACAGCGCAATCAAAATAATAATTGCGGTTCCCCCGCTTAAACCTAATTCATTCCACATAATCATTAACTCCTCCGATTTCGTAACTTTCAATTTATTTTCAATTTTGCAGGCTGGGATTTATCATTGAATAAAACACATCCATACTCCAACTGCTATAATCAATATGCCTGATATTCTTCCTGCGAATTTTGACTTTTGATATCCTAGAAAATTAATTGTTTCAGGAGTTGTAAATGGCAATAAAACAACATCTATACCCATTACTACAATCCCAATTCCTATTATAAAGACATTATTGTTAGAAATAATGCCATAAAACATAACTAAGAATCCCAAAATAATGCCTAATGTAAAATACTTGATTTTATGGCTGTCTTTATCCATCATCTTTTCATAATAATTTTCACATTTACTGTTACAAAATTCAAAATTATCATTGAGTTTTTTGCCACAATATTTGCATTTTTTCACACTCTATTCCTCCATAATTTCCGTTTTGTTACTAACATGATATCATATTTTTTTCTCAATTACATCCACCTAATTTTATACACTACCATTCGTTTTGCTTCTGTAACCAGCATCCTCTTGATCTTCTCCTGCAAGGTTTCCTTTGCATCTTCATCAATCGAATAAATCTCATTTATCTCGATTTTTTCGGTTCCCGGTCAAAATGGTCAAAGACTTCTTTCCATATCTGGACGGAACATACACACTTTTCTTCCATGAAATTATTGCTGATAATTATAAAAAAAACAGAAGACCATTTAAGATCTTCCATTTTATAAACAAACCTCTATATAAAACTATATATCCTGCCCATTTTTAATAAAAACAGACAATCGGCACACTTTCGTCTATCCTATTATAAAGTTCTGCCGCTTTGTCCGCCGGAAGATTAATGCATCCATGGGATCCACCACCTTCTCGGAAACGATTTCCTCCAAAGTATGGCTGCCATGAAGCATCATGAAATCCAATCCCCCCATTAAAAGGCATCCAGTAAGTTACTGGTCTTTCATATTCATATTTCCCATTTTCCAGCATCTTTCCTTTCAGCACAGATGGACTTTTCTTGTAATACAGTTGAAAAATTCCCGGTGGTGTCTGCCGTTTTGCATACTGCATATCTCCTGACACAATATCCGATTCCAAAATGATAGAACCATCCTGATAGTAATATAAATGCTGTGCAGACAGGTCCACTTCAATATACGTGCTGCCTATATCATTCATTCCCCGTGCATTTGCCCGCATAGCGTATACCGGTTCCCGGCTTATCTGTACTCCTGCAATCATTTCCTGCATAATGGTTTCTATTTCTTTTTCCTGATCGATCTTCCATCCATAAACGGAACTATACACCTGAACAGTACGTCCGCTTGTTGTACAAAATTCCCTCTCTGTATTTACGGTATCATGTGTGGCAGCCAGCTGTGCCACATATTCTGCCACACACTGTCTCAGTTCATCCTCATTTTTTTGCAGCCGTCCTCTCTCATCAAAAATAAGCCATTTTCTGATCTCGTCTCCCTCCAATGTTACCGTTTCTTCTCCAAATATATATACGATTTTGGTCCGAATCAGATTTTGGCATTCTTCCAATGAATTTTTAAGATCTGGATCATCTTTCAGTACTGCCGCTTTTACATAAACAGCCGGACAGCTATTCAGGTCAATCGTTCTTTTTTGCTAGCAACCGCTTCTGACAGTGCCTGATAAGCTCCATTGAAATCCAGGGTATTCCCTTCTGTTTCCGGTACGATTTCAAACTTCGAATCTTTATAAGCTACATATGCATCTTCTGGTGCTGTCTGATTCTCTTTTTTTACACATTCCAGTTTTTCCAGCTGTTCTTTTAACTTCACTTTATCATAGGTCATGTTTTCCTTGGCTGTATAATTTTGTTTTTTCCAAAATCCCCGAACCCATTTATATAGTTTTTGTTCATCCAGATATTGGGAAATACTGCCATCCGAAACATAACGATATCCGATCAATTTTCCATTGATACTCTGTGATTTCAGATTTCTTGCCTTTACTTCCAGCAGATAATCCTCTGCTTTTTTAGCAACCGCCTGTTCTGCCTCTTCCGATGTTTTTCCAGAACAGTTAATTCCATTGATCGTTGTTCCCCGAAAAAATCTGTCTGAATAGTAATAAGACATTCCTGCATAGCCAGCCATAGCAAAGAACACTATGATGACAGTGATTATTGTCCACATTTTTGCTTTCCATTATCCTTACCGGTTATCTCTTTTCTTTTCCCATCCATGCCCCCTGTTTTTAACGATAAACAGCATTCAGACATATTTTTTAAATCGTCTGATTTTAATATCTCCGATTTAATAAAAAATAACCAGGGCTGCTGGAAAAAACATTTTCTTTTACAAACAGTAAGCTGATTTCTACAAAACATTTTACGCTGCTCTTTTCTGCGAGGATCCGTATCAGCCGTCTCCGGTTCTTTGGGTCTAATGCTGTTGATGGTTCGTCCATCAGCATTACCTTTGGGTTCATTGCAAGGATGGTGGCTATGGCAGCTATTCTCTTTTCGCCACCTGACATCTTATAATTCTGGCGGTCTTTCAAATGTATAAGGTCCAGTTCTTCCAAGGCCTCCCTGGCAAGCTGATCTGCTTCTTTTCTGCTCTTACCATAATTTAATGGTCCAAATATCATATCTTCATAAACCGTCGGCATAAACATCTGATTATCAGAATCCTGAAACACATACCTCAGGCATTGCCGGATTCTACTTGAATTTTCCTGATTTACTTCTGTTTCATCAACAGTGATCTTTCCCTTTGCAGGATCAGTCCCAGCATTGCCTTCATTAGCGTAGACTTCCCTGCACCATTGGCTCCGATCAGCCCCACCTGTTCTCCTTTACTGATATGGAAAGACACATAATTCAAGGCATTTTTCTCTTCTCCATATCCAAATACTACATTTTCAAATTTTATTATTTTCGTCTACACTTTCTATACAAACATTCTTCCCAGCAGCACTGTGACTGAGCATGTTCTCATCAAAATAAATACTGATACCCAGAAAATCACATATCCCCAGGATGCAAGTTTGTTATATGCTTTCTCTGCATAATAAAATTCCCCATGGAATCCCCGCAATTCCATACTTTCGTATAATGCAACTGCCCGATCCATGCTTCTTAAGAGTAGCTGCCCTAAAAAAATGGGAGGTTTCACTTACCTCCCATTTCCCAAAGAATCCTTTTATTTCAGTTTTTATAATGTTTCAAGAAAACGCATGAATGCTTCTCTTCCCTCGGTCGTACATTTGTATACTCCTGCATCTTCCAGAACATGGGTAAATACGATTCCAATCTCTTTCTGAAGAATGCCATGGATGTTTTCTTTTGTGATTTCCGGATATTTCGGAAGAAACTTCTTAACCCACTCTGCATGTTTCTCAATCTGTTCATTTGAAGAAATATCTTTGCCTTCGAGAATATACTCTTCCAAAAGTTCCATCTCACCTTTTAATCTGGCCGGAAGAACTGCAAGTCCCATAACTTCGATCAGACCGATATTTTCTTTCTTAATATGATGATATTCTGCATGCGGATGGTACACTCCCAGCGGATGTTCTTCTGTTGTGATGTTGTTCCTTAATGTCAGATCCAGTTCGTAGGTATCACCTACTTTACGTGCAATTGGTGTAATTGTATTATGTGGTTCTCCATTGGTCTCAGCATAAATAAATGCTTTTTCATCGGTATAGCCTCTCCATACTTCCAGCACATGTGTTGCCAGATCTACCAAACGGTTGAAATCTTTATGTCGAATACGAAGCACAGATAATGGCCATTTTACAATTCCAGCCTCTACATCTTCAAATCCCGGAAGTACCACGTGCTGCTCAATTGGTGCTTTTGCCATTGCAAATGTATAATGTCCACCCTGGAAATGATCATGGCTTAGGATCGAACCACCTACGATCGGCAGGTCTGCATTAGATCCAAGGAAATAATGCGGAAACAGTTTTACAAAATCAAACAGTTTAATGAATGCATTTCTCTCGATTTTCATTGGAGTATGCTGGCAGTTAAACACAATGCAATGCTCATTGTAATACACATACGGAGAATACTGGAATCCCCAAGGAGTATCATTGATTGTGATCGGAATAATTCTGTGGTTCTGCCTTGCCGGATGATTAACACGTCCCGCATATCCTTCATTTTCCGGGCAAAGAAGACATTTCGGATAACTTCCGGATTTTACATTCCTTGCCGCGGCAATTGCTTTTGGATCTTTTTCCGGTTTGGACAATTGATGGTAATATCAATCTCACCGTATGGACTGTCTACCTTCCACTTTTGATCCTTCTCTACACGATACCTGCGGATATAATTGCTGTCCTGACTCAGCTTATAAAAATAATCAGTAGCTTTCTTCGGGCTTTCTGCATATTTGTCCCAGAATTCTTTTTGTACCTGACCCGGACGTGGCATCAGACAGTTCATCAATCTGGTATCAAATAAATCCCGGTATACAATACTGTCCTCAATCAGACCTCTTTTTACGGCTTCATCCAGCAATTCGTCCAATGTTTCTTCAAGATTAACAGGTTCCTCAATGTTGTCCGGTTTTTCATAATCATCTTCATGAAAAACATCCAGCAGAAGATTTGTTGTGTAGTTTCTTTCACATTCCGGTGTCAGACCTGTTGTAATCCCATACTGTACCAGTTTTGCAATGCTTTCACTTAACATTTTTCTTCCTCCTGTGCTTCACTTTTAAATTTATATTTTTGGTAACATATATACCGATTTCCCTGATAAGTCAGCATACCTCGATCGCCTTTTTCCAATTCACGAAAATCTCCCTGTTGCATTTGAAATTCCATCAAACTTCCATCTGTCATCTCAAATACAACGCGAAACCAAGGTACATGTGCTTCAGACTGCATATGGGTATAGATTCCTTGCTTCTTTTCAACTACAGTCGCATCAACAGATTCAACTGCCGCACTACTATTATTGCTGAAACTTAACAACATTTGGGTAAATACAAACATCATGATTATGAGTGCTGCTACACAGATTATAAATGCCATCCTATTTCTCCATTCCAGATATTTCATCCTGGGTCTGACTTATATGTTGTTCACGATAAAAATTCCGGTATTCCCTTGACGTTACTTTATATCTTTCACGAGATACCCGGTTAAATGTCCTTTGGCTCTCAACTCCTGCATCCAGGCAAATGTCTGTGATGCTCTTACCAGTACATTCCAATTAATCTCCTGCAAGTTTTGTCTACTTTTTCTTCCCATTTGGCAAGTAATAGACGTCTTCTGATATTATAATGTGCTTGTAAGATAAAGAAAGGAGGAAAACGAAATGAAAAGATTTAAAGCATACGTCAACTACCTCATGAACTTCTATGCCAACTACTTCAGAATTTACCGCTATATGTAAAGGACATTCCTGCCATCACAGGAATGTCCTTTACGGAAACCCAGTTTCAATGGTTTCCCTTATTATACTCTAATTTAGTTGCATTTGTACATGAACAGGATTCTCGAAAACATAGACAAAATTGAACAGAATTATGAAAATACTCTTACCACGTTTTTTGATTTTTAAACCACTTATTAGCAGACGGATCCGCCAATGCTGAAAACGGATAGGCAGTTTTCCTTTCAGCTTTCAATTTGTCCAATTAATAATCTCTGAATTTCCATACATCTGATGGATTTGCATTTTTCATCCTCAGCATTCTTTGAAGCTGCTCTTCTGTAAACCACAAATCGTGCAGTATTTTTCCGAAATATAGAGGCTAGATATCAGACCGCTTCATTGCAATTATAAACTGTTGATTTACCAAGATTATTTACATATACGGTAATCAAGTCGCCTTTCTTAAGATCCGGCTTTTCCCATACCAAACGGCTTTTATGATAATACACTTTATCATGATATGTAAAACTATATAGAATCCTGTATGGAATCTGTCTTCTATATCTTGTGTATTTTTGCAAATATACTTTTTCTACCAAATGATTGATCTTTTTGGTAGTTGCCCTTGTGGGAATATCTTTCAGCGCAGCTATATACTCCAAATAATCTTTGACCGTAAAATCCCGGTGATACCCAAAATCCTGCGGCAGAAAGCCAAACTTGCTTCGGTAGACTTCACCTAACTCTCGAATGTTTTTTCCGTCATAGTAACTGCTCCGCTGGTTGGTGTCATAATATCAGCAATCATGCGCATGAGCGTGGTTTTCCCTGCACCATTCGCCCCCAAAAGTCCCCAAACGCCGGGAGTCAATGTCAGATTGACATCATTTACTGCTGTTTTGTCTTTGAACTGCTTGCTTAAATGCTCTATTTTCAGTTCCATGCTTACACTCCTTTCTTTTGCTTCGGCTGAACAATAAAAAGCCTTTGTTCGATAATCATTGTACCGAACAAAGGCTTTTCAATCTCAAAAATCACACGCTTAAATTCCTAAGTAATTCCTAAGATCACAGTCTTATTTTCCTAAGCGGAAAGGGGTAATGTAATCACAAAGTCTATAGTTTCGTTTTGACTGGATGCAGTAATCTTTCCACCATGTAAATGTATAATTTCTTCCGCAATAGAAAGACCAAGTCCCGCACCACCTGTATTAGAAAGCCGGGCATCATCCAAGCGATTGAATTTCTCAAATATACTGTTAAGCTGTTCCTCCGGGATTGTTTCCCCACGATTTTCAAAAGTAATCTGAATATCATGCTCTAACCGTTTGGCGGATATAGTGATTTCTGTCTGCGGGTAACTATATGACGCGGCATTTCGTAAAAGGTTACTGAAAACTCTCGCCAGCTTTTCGGGATCAGCGTTCACAGATAAGTTGTCCTCCGCAGTAAATACCGCCGTGTTGCCATTTGCAGAGAGTGTCGGTATATTTCATCTATTACCTGCGCAATCAGACAATGCAAATCTACATTTTCTTTTTTGATAATGACCGTATGTGCATTGTACTTGGTAATTTCAAAAAGCTCATTGATAAGTCTTTCAAGGCGCTCTGCTTTGTCTAACGCGATCTTGACATACTTTTCCTTTTGCTGCTCAGGCATATCAGAGGCTTCATGGAGTAGGCTCAAATAACCGATCACTGTTGTTAAAGGTGTGCGTATATCATGTGCCAGATACATGACAATTTCATTTTTCTTTTCTTCAGCCTGCTTTGCAGCCTGCTTGCTTAACAGAACAGACATTTTGATCTGATTGAGCTGTTCCTCCAGTTCTTTCAGAGGATCAGACAACGATACTGTATGACTGTTCTGCTCATAGACCGTTTGGGTTGCGTCAATTACTTCATCCAGATAGTCCCACGGCTTTTTCCAATAGTAATTGAAGATACATACAAAGCCTATCACCAGATACAGAATAAACAGCGGACCAAGCCTCCAGTAGATCCATGCAAAAATATCGTTGTCAAATTTTGAAAAGATGTAGTCCAAGAGAAGGGTCAAACCATATCCAACAACGGTATAAATCAGCAATGATAGATATAAGCGCACTTTAAGGCGCTTTTCTGTTGTCATTTCTTTCTTCGACATGAGAATACACCTCCTACCGATTAGCAAACAGAATTAAGCCAAGCAGTCCAATCACGACAACACTTACTATGCTTGCCAGAATGGAAAACAGTCTGTTTGCTTTTATTCTATTTCCGATTAACCGAGCCGTCATCGAATATACAGCAAGCCCCAAAAGACCACCTGCCGTATTTGTGAGTACATCAGTAATATCAGAACGTCCGACTGCTAAGATATACTGCATAGTTTCCAATAAAAAACTTGTTCCAGCAATCAGCATGAATTTCACATATAATTTTGTTCCTGGCAGAAGCATTTGAAGATAAATACCCATAGGCACAAAAATCAAGAAATTATCGAGCCCCTCTGTTAAGTGAAATGCTGCTCCGATTTCCTTGTCATAGTGAAAAGGAATAAAGTTTATACTTCTTATCTTATCCAGATCACTGATTGAAAATTGTAGTTTAAAAAGTATGATCCAAACCAAAAGTGCCAGATAAATTAAGAATAAAATGGTTACAAAGCAATTTGATTTTCTTTTCATAGCGTACTCCTTTCGCTTAAATTTTGTAACCAACACCCCAAATCGTTTTAATATACTGCGGAGTATCGGAAGTATCTTTCAGTTTCTCACGCAGATGCCGGATATGCACAGTAATTGTGCTGCTGTTTTTAGAGTAGTATTCATCTTTCCAAACTGCATGAAACAGTTCCTCAATGCTTACAACATTCCCGGCACTTTCCAAAAGAACCTGGAGGATAGAAAATTCTGTCGGTGTCAGAGAAACCGGCTCACCGTCTAACAGACATTCATGGGTCTGCACATTCAGGCACAATTTGTTATAGGAAAGTTCCGATGGAACTTTCTCTGTGATGATACTGGGCGAATATTTCTTGTAACGTCTTAACTGCGCTTTCACTCTGGCAATTACTTCAAGTGGGCGAAAAGGTTTTGTCACATAATCGTCCGCTCCCAATGTCAGCCCCGTTATTTTATCCGTTTCCTCAATTTTAGCCGTTAGCATGATGATTGGATAAGTGTATTTCTTTCGGATAAGCTGGCAAAGTGAAAAACCGTTCATATCCGGGAGCATAATATCCAGAATGGCAAGATCAATGTCGCCGCTTTCAATACACGACATGGCATCCGTTGCGCAATAAAATTTATAAACGATGTAATTTTCGTTTTTCAAGTAGACCTCCAACAGATCCGCTATATCTTGCTCGTCATCTATAATCAATATCTTTTCAGACATATTTTCAACTCTCCTTTTTGCTTGTACTCGATTAAGTATAACAAATACAGCATCTAAATTCACAATGGATTACATGAGAAATTATTAAGATTTTCCTAATTTTTTTTCATGCTAATATGATAATGCACATTAGCATATTAGCATGAAAGTAATCACAAATAACACCCATGAACAAATTTAATTATAACAATGTCCCTTTGCAAATGCTTGTTTTATTGCTTTTATTATGGAATACTATCGAAAGTAGACATTTTTTTTGTGCAAAACCACGAACTTGTCCATTTATAAGAAAAAGAATAAATTATTAGGGATATTTTTGATTTCTGCACGTCTAATAGATGTAAAGAAAATGCTGGCTGGCAAAAAAAGGTGGTGTTTAAATGACAAAGGAACAACTTGGATCTCTGATCCTAGATTCAGAAAGACAATTATACTCAACTGCAAAAACAATTTTATTTAGTGACTATGACTGTGCAGATGCTATTCAAGAAACAATTGTGAAGGCTTTTTCCAACGTCGGCACATTAAAAAACGATAACTATGCCCGGACCTGGTTAATCCGTATCTTAATCAACGAATGTTACAGCCTTGTGCGTAAATCCAGTAAATTTATCCCATTGGAAAATCTGGCTGACAGACAGGAACCGGAATCAGAAAAAACAAAGAATTACAGTGAATTGTATACAGCCGTAAATTCCTTAAAAGAGGAACTGCGTTTACCCGTTATTCTATACTATATAGAGATTTCAGTGTAAAAGAAATCGCCCAGATCCTTGAAATATCGGAAGGTGCCGTTCAAAAGAGACTTGCAAGGGCAAGAGGAAAATTAAGGCAGGAATTACAGGAGGTGTCAATATGAGATTAGAAGATATGAAAAACGATATTCCCGAAACACCGGATTTTATCCATAATATGATTCAAAATGAGGTAGCAAAGCAGCTGGCGGATAATAAAGTGGCGAATCTGCGAAGAAGAAAACGATGGACAGCTCCGAAAGTTGCCGCAGTGGCAGCTGCGTGTGCACTGGCAGTTTCCACGGCAGTATATGCAGGAGTAAATCTGTATCACTGGTTTTTGGAAAAACAGGGTTCTTATGGTGTTTCAGTCAAAATTGATGCTGGTGATGCAGCAAAGAAGACCGTGCTTCCAGATGAGGTCCCAGAGGTAGATCTGTCTGCTAAATATGTTCCGGAGGGCATGAGCTGGATTGACGAGTACCATCTCCAATATCCTGAGCATGGCATGACTGGCGGGTTCAGTTTTTCATTTGTCCTGTTGGATAAAAATGATCTGGGACAGGTAGTACAGGATCAGAATGTTATTGATAGTGAAGAGCGTACATTTGGAAAATACCAGGGATATATCTCAAATATAATAGCATTACCGAAAACGGGGCTCTTAACCAGAGAATTTATCTTGTCTGCCCGGATTTATATCGTGTGCTTATGATCTACATCGGAGATGATGTGTCAAAGGATGAAGCCATAAAAGTTGCAGAAAATCTGGTGATTGAGGGAAACACGACTATGGTAAAGACCGCCGGATTGCCTACATGGAGCGGAGAGATGATATCTGAAAAGACAGAAGATGATAATGATGAAATAAGTACTTCTGTAAATGAGAAAAAACTACCCATTTACCAAATTGGTGACACCTTTGATCTGGATGTGATTGGTGAAAACACAAATGGTGAATATCTGGAAAAAACGATTTCTGCAAAGGTAGATTCTGTTCAAATTTCTGATGATCTTCAGCTTCTCGATCCGGACAAAATACCACAAGAATGGGCGGAAGCCATTGATGCTGATGGAAAGCTATCTACAAACACATTGAATTATGTGAAATCTGGCGACGGAATCGATTCCCTGGATGAAATTGTGAAGTCAGAGGAAGTGAATCAGAAACTGGTCTATGTTACAGTTACCTATACCAATCATTCAAATGAGGAAATCGACCATATGCTTTATCTTGGTGCTTTACTGACCCTGACTAAGGAAAATGGAAAAGTACAGCTTTACATTCCAACAGAACAGGCCGGCGATGGCTATGACTACATTAGCTGGGACGGCGTGGCAAAGACTGGAGGAATGGTATATTATAGTGTCTCTGAAAATTATGGCAATGGTGGAAACTACATTTCCTCTATAAAACCAGGCGAAAGTGTACAGCTGAACATGGCCTGGATCGTAAATGAAAGCGACCTCAAAAATCTGTATCTGAATGTGACTGGAGACGGAGCTTCATATGAGTTCTCTGAATATATACTGAAAAAGGGACTAGTAGATATTCGCAAATAATATGCTATCGTTTATGATCCCATTTTTTTATATGTCATATATGAAAAAGCGTTCGATTCCTTTTGGTTTCGAAAAACGCTTTCTTTGCTTCTTCGATCTCTGCACATGAAGTGTAATCTGTGGTATCCAATACGATTTCCTCATTCTTTCCATTGCCGGTTAATAATTATAACGACAGTGTACTATATGAAGCAACCGACAACAACAAAAATCATTAAATGAGTTTCGACAGAAAAAGAGATTCCACACTGTAAGTGGAACCTCTTATCTATTAACGCAATGGACAATCAGATACTTTTATATTTTGAGCCAGTTTATGCAACCCAAGATGTCTGCAGTAGTTTTCCAAATCTTTTGGATTCTGGGATGAACGTGGTCCGATAATAATTGAATTGATAATATCTTCCCTGTGCATATTTTCTGTTTCTAAGACTTTTTGTAAATCTAAAATGTAGAACTCTTTTATTATATTGAATGTTTTGTATTCGATATGAGGATCGTTGTCCGTTACAAAATATGGTGCGATTCGGATTTCCTTTTCAGCAGTAAATGTAGGATGTTTGTGAATAAGGGCACATAATGCTAAATTATCAATGAATCCATCTAAGTTGGAAAATCCTTCCAGAATTCCAGTGGAAATATATGAAGACAATAATTTGTATAATTCATGATCCCTGGTCTCCTGAGTATAATACTGTTCGCCAATGATCATCCCATGATAATATAACAGGTTGTGCAATGCTTCGGTATTGAATTCTATTGCAACACCACGTCCATGATCGGCATAGCGGTCCCATTGAGCTGCATCGTCTAATGCCTGTGACAAACAGAACATAAAAAGGTGTTTTTGCGATGTTCTGTCATATATTTCTTTAAATATTTTATCAACATCACATTTGGGTTTTATATTGTTTTGGGTAAGACCGTTCTCAATGTTCTGCTTCAGGTTATCAATAAACCCAATCACTTCTTTTGCATCATTCACATTCGTTGCGCTGCCAAACCAAATCTTTTTTTTCCTTAAAATTCCATCCAAGGCTGGAAAAGAAGTGTAATGCCATAAAGTTTTACCAACTTTCTGAACAAATTTGTCAGTAGATTCCTGTCTTTTCTGAATTTCTACTAAATTGTAGGTCATATACAATACCTCTTCTGAAATAATATCATTTGAATATGCATCGATCGGACAAATCCTTTATTCTGTATAGATGTTCCCATTCTCATCCGTCCAGGTGCCGTCACCATTGTCTGTGTATCCGACCCCATCTGCGTCACAATAATAATAATCTCCGTTTGTTGTTTCTATTACATTAACAGTACCGTTACTGCCCTGGAGTTCATGCTGTTCCAGTTGGTTTCCGAAATGATAACCTTCGTCATTCCAGGTACGATATGAATTTCCATTGGCATCTGCCCAGTTTCCATCTCCCTGATAACTGTATCGGCTCCCATAATAATCAGAATAGGTCCCATCTCCGTTATCGTAAAGAACTCTGGATTCTTCATCTCCTCCACCCGGTGCTACAATTGATGCTACACCGGAAGTAGTACTGAATCCACTGGTATATGGTACGCCTGCTGGCAGATTTTCATAAGATGAAACAGACCCGTTGTTGTCAGAGGTAATTCCATCATCGGTCGTTTCACTTACCTGTCCGCTGTTTTCCATGGCAGGTTCATCGTTTGTTTCCGCATCTGCTTTTTCCTCTTCGTCTACAGAATCCTCTGTATCTGTATTCTCTGTCACTCCTCCTTCGTCCTGGGTTTCAGCAGCTTTCTGCATAGTTACCATTTCAGAAAATGGTGCATAATCCGGTACATTATTTTTCTCTGGATCTGCATTTTTTTCAATACCAGACTTCTCCGTCTCTACTGAAACTGTATCTGTCCCGGCAGAGACATTAAATACCAGATTACCGCCTGCAAGCAGCAGCGTCACAAGAATTCCCGGAAGAATTCCTTTGCGGAGTTTCCGAATGTTCACCATATACAGAATCCGATCTTTAAACACCATTTCGCTGTCATTAAGACTTGCTGTCACATATGGAATCTGATTTTCCATGGCTACTGTCCTGAGAAGCAGCTGTCGATATAATTTATGTTCCTTTTTATTAACTCTGCGAACAACTGCTGTATCACACAGATTCTCAATATCCTTATCCGCTTCTTTCAGCATGATAAGAAGAAAGGGATTGAACCAGTATATCGATGCACAGATTCGAAGGAGCATCTTATACCAGAGATCCCGATGGCAATAATGTGTAAGTTCATGGTAAAAGATAAGTTTTCTTTCTTCTGCTGAATACCCGGTTGCTGGTAGATACAATTTTGTATGTAAAAGTCCTGCAAGAAGCGGTGTGGTAAGACCTGCGTTTTGCCTGAGTTCCGGTATTCTGCGTACGTGCTTCTTTTGACACGCTGCACGGTACATCTGAATACTCACCGTATCACTTACCTGCAGACTCATCCGTTCCAGATTCCTTATAGAAAAATAATATGCCAGCAATTCTCCCGTCAGTTTAAGTACCGCTACGCTCAGCCAGACAGCAGCAAAAATCAAAGCCACAATTCCCAGCCATTTATCTGATTCGTACCTGACAGTTCTCTTTTGTTCCGGGATTTCTGTCAGATTTTTCATGTCTTTGCTCGCAGATGATACGTTTTCTGTTATCTTCTGACTTTCCTCTGGTCTGACTGCGTAATCCGTTATCTTCGGGCTTTGCGTATTCTGTTGACTGCTTCTAAGTACTTTGAAATCCACCAGTGCCAGATTCGCCGGAAGGCGCACCGGAACACAAAGGCTTATCGTAATCAACAGCCAGATAAGGTACTTCCATCTCGCTGATACACGTCCTTTAAACAGAGTCGCAAGCACTTTTACCAGTAAAATTACTACTGCTGCAATAACATTCAGTTTCAGAATGTGTAGAATGAAAACCTCCATAATTCGCTATTCCTCCCTGTCCTCCAGGTTCTTAAGAAATTCACTGAGATCCTGGACTTCTTCCGAGCTGATCTTCTTTCCATGATAAAGTGAAGTTACAAACTTTTTTAGTGAATTCCCATAAAGTTTCTCAAGAACACTCTGGCTTTCATGTGCCTGATAATCTGACTGCGAAACCAGGGGTGTATACAGATTCATTTTTCCCTGTTTCGTCACTTCCACGAAATTTTTGTTCTCCAATCTGGTCAGCAATGACAAAATTGTTGTTGATGCAAGTTTTTTCTTCATAGTGATCACTTTCTCAATCTCCGGTCTGGTCATCGGCGGAGTATTATTCCAAAGAACGAGCATAATATCCAGCTCTGATTCCGGAAGTCTCTGGTAAGTTTTTTTCACTTTTTCATACCTCCTGTTACATATTTTCTACAAATGTAGGAATAACTCTATTTTACCACGGTTCACGGAAATGGCAAGGGCTTTTGCACAATTTGCAAATGCCCTTGCCATTCCTGCAGCTACTGACCACTATCAGTCTATTTCTGTATAACTGCTGCCATTTTCATCACTCCATGTCCCGTCTCCATTGTCCGTAAATCCTGTACCATTTTCGTCCTGGAAATAATAATCACCATTTGTAGTTTCCGTAACCGTCACAGTATTACCGTTTGCATCCTGAAGGTCATGCTGTTCCAACGTATGTCCCAGATGATGAGTATCATCATTCAGAGCTGAGTAGGTATTTCCATTTTCGTCGGTATAAGTCTCATCCCCATTATCGGTATAGTTCATTCCATCATCTCCACGATATTCACAAGAATAATCTTTGTGAAGAATATAATTAATCTCAATGGTATTTCCATCACTGTCAACTAATGTCATTGGTGAGGTAGAAAGGATATCGGAATCATCATTGCTGTCCGAGGATTTTGCAGAAGCATTTTCTTCTGTATCGGAGGAATCTGAATCTCCTCCTGACTTCTGACTGGCAGTATCTGTAGTTGCCTTATCAGAATCATCAGAAGAATCATCGGTCTGGTTTTCATTCTCCTGTCTGGTAAGTGAAGGATTTCCAGGATACGAAATATATTCTACAAATTTTCTGACGTCACTGATGTCATCTGCATCTTTTGCATATCCCACTGCCATATACAGGCTGTTTCCCTCTGAATAAATTGTCTGATAGCAGGCATCGTATGTGTCATTGCATTTGGCAATCCCTGTTTTGACATCCTCCAGTGAATATTTATAGATATTTACATAATCATTTCCGTTCGTATAGCTTGCATAGGTACCTTCCGTATCTGCTTTTTCCCATTCAGATCCAGCCGGCGGCTGTGTATAGAAATCGTTATTTCCTGCTGCCATAACCGTTGCAGCTGAAAAAATCCCAAGTGTTGCTACCGTCATAAGTGTCATAAATTTTGTCTTCATCGTGGATTCTCCTAGAATTTTATTTTCTACATCTGTAGAAGTTAATTGTATTCTACAACTGTAGAATACAATTGTCAATTCTTTTTTCTATATTTTTTTATCATCTCAGTTTAATTTCTATTTTTCCTTCCACTGGGCTATATAAATCCAGAGGATCTTCATCGCTTTCATAAACACGTCCTTCGCCTTCTCCAAATGATTTGCGGCATACTGGACATGATAGTCAGAACTAATATTTCTTTTTTCATTTTTCTGCAATCGTATTTCCATCAAAAGTGCCATTTTACGCCATTCTTGCAATAAAAAAAAAGGTCCTCCCGGATAGACTATTATTGTTCCTGTCCATCCAGAAAGACCTGAAAATTAAAATGTTATATTTTTTAGAAATTATCCATTAAATTTCTGCAAACATTTAAATAAAATCATGGGTTTCGTTTTCTACAAACTCCCCATCTAAGAAAGCAAGATCATCCGTAGCTTCCTGTACTTCTGCTTCCTCGTCAGAATATTCTATCTGCCCACCTTTCTCTTCCTGCCTTTCACACCATATGACCAGACGTTTGGAGGCATCTGTTCCACAGGTGGAAAGCAGAAGCGTCGGGACTTCTTCCTGCGTTCCAAGTAAAAAAGCATCTCCATCTGCCGGTGTATACTCGCATTTTACGATCACAAAGATCCATACCCCTTCATCCGGAAGATACAGATAGAGGATATGGTGTTCTTTTAAAAATTTATCGCCAAGGAAATTTCGAAGTCCGCGGAACATGCTGCCATCTTTCATATTGTGACCATAAATGATGTTCTTGTCATCAGAAAAATCGGCATTGTTATCGGAATCCAGGAAAATGGCCCCTGCCACATGTTCTGTCTTCTTAAAAGTATGTGTCAGGTAATAGGAGTCATCGTTTCCCTGAACTACCGGGTAATCAATGCTGGTATCTGGATCCGGATCCATGCAACGATATCCGGATTGATCTTTTTAATGCCTTAAAATCAACCACGGTCTGTTTCCCATCGCTTCCGTCTGTTCCTTCTGTGTGGTCATCCTCATCTGTTTCCTTGACGTATGTACGCAGGTCTTCATATTCCTGCACACCTTCCCGGTACATAAAGTAAATGCCAAAACCGGTACATACGCAAAAACTGAGTACCATCAGGCAGACTGCCACGATCATGATTTCTTTTATGTATCTCATACAAACCTCCGATTATTCTTCCTGGAAAAGGGCTGCCGGTAAATCGAGCAGCCCTGAACCGTATTCCTTAATTTCCTTTTTTCTTCTTATACCAGATCACGCCGCCAATGCCGCAGGCAGAAAGGACTGCCAGAAGGATCGGAAGCCAGATGTTGGTGCTGTCCCCTGTTTTCGGGCTGTTTCCTGTCGGTGTGCTGCCGGAAGGGGATTTGGTGTTTTTGATCTCTTTTACGATCTCGATCACCTTGGTTTTTCCGTCTTTGTATTCAAAGCGGATCTCTTCTTTTTTGCTGCTTAATTCATAACCATTTGGTGCTTTGGTCTCTACCAGGATATATTCCACGGTTTTCTCTATTTTTCCATTTTTATAAGTAGCAATCGGAATCTTGCCGCTTGTCGCTGTTCCGGTCTTATCCGTTACCAGTTTTTCTACGACTTTTCCGCTTTCCTTTTCACGCAGTTCAAATTCTGCTCCTGAAAGGGCTGCCTTACTGGTGGAATCGGTCTTTTTGATGACCAGTTTTCCATACGGATGTGCGTCCTTCATTTTGACTTTCTGGACTTTTCCAGTATCTTTTACCGTAAATTTCACATCTTCCGCAATGAGGTATCCATCCGGGGCCTGCTCTTCACGAAGGGTATATTCGCCTACCGGAAGTTTTTCGACCATATGCGGTTTATCCTTGGACGTCCAGCCTTCAACTTTCTTTCCATCTTTATCCAGGATGATCAGTTTTGCTCCCGGTACCTCACTGGAATCCGTAATGTCTTTCTTGCTGATTTCCATTTTGGTCACATCATCAAGCATCTGGTGTTTCTGTACTTCTTTTGTGTTTTCGACGGTAAATTCAATACTTTCCGCAGTCACATAACCATCTGCCGGCTTTGTTTCTGTCATCTTGTATTTCTTTCCTACGATAAGACCCTTGATGATATGTGCTTCCTCTTTGGATACCCATTCATCCACCGTATTTCCATTCTCATCTGTTACCTTTAAGGATGCTCCCGGAAGTTCTTTTTTGTCCGTCAGGTCTGCTTTGGAAAGTTCTACCGTAGTCTGTTCATCTTCAAAGGTGAACGCATACTCTGCAACACTGGTTCCACTGCCCTGGTACTCAAAAGTGAATTCCTGCGGTTCCTGGTCTGTTACATAGCCATCCGGGGCGGCAAGTTCCTTAATGTAGTACCTGCTGTCAACCGGGAGATCTGCAACAAACTGGATCTTTCCATCCTCATCTGTGGTCTTCAGTTCGATCAGGGTGTCTTTCGCAAGGAGTACTTTTCCTTTAGAAGATACGATATCGTCTGCTGCATAGAGGCCAAAGATTGCCCCGGAAAGTACTTTGTCACTGTCCTTTTCTTTTTTCAGGACTTCCACCTGTACCCTCTGGCGCGCATTCTGCCAGTCGGCACTATAAGTAACCAGAGGTGTATCCTGGTCACGGTATGTAAGATCCACATATCTTGGTTCATTATCCAGAACGTAGCCATGTGCGGTCTCTTTTTCCACGATGTAATAACGTCCAAGCGGAAGGTTATCCATCTGGGCGATGCCATTTCCATCTGTTGTAATGGAGCCGACCAGTTCATCTGCCGCATAATAATCTGCACTTACCCCGTCAGCTGCACGGATGGCTTCTGCCGCGTAAACATTGAAGGTTACATCAGTCAGGTTTCCGGTCACATAGTTGAACAGGTGCTCGATCATGCCTTTTGCATTGTCAAGAAGGGATACGCTGTCTAAGAATTCCCCTTTCTTGTTTACCAGAAGTCTTGCTACCGGGACTTCATCCTCCATTTTGACTTTCTGTACTTCTGCAGTATCAGAGATCGTAAACTCTACGTCTGTTGCACGTAAGTAACCGTATGGTGCAAGCTCCTCACGCAGAATGTATGTTTTTCCAACCTGAAGTCTCTTGATCACATGAGGGGAATCTTTTACGGATGTCCAGGAATCGATCACGTTGCCATCCTTATCCAGTACACTCATGGAAGCCCCGTCAAGTTCTGTTCCAGTCGTGATGTCTGCTTTTGTCACTTCTACCGTTGTCGGCTGGTTTTTCTTCACGGATTTTAATTTGATCGTTTTTACGTCCTGGCCCTGGTATGTGGCATCAAATTCCAGGATCTCATCGGAAGATACATAACCCGCCGGCGCCTGCAGCTCTTTTACATAGTATCTGCCAAGCGGAAGATCCAGCGTAAACGCTGCCTTACCTTTTTCGTTGCTTGTGATCTCCTGAAGCAGTGTATCTGCTTTTACGATTACCTTGTCGCCGGAAGAAATTGCTTCTTTATTGTATAATCCAAAGGTTGCACCTTTTAAGTCTTTCCGGTCTCGGCATCCTGTTTTTCCACACTCAGCTCTACTTTCTGGCGTTCATTGGAAAATTCCAGTTTTTCTTCGATCTCCGGTGTGTTCTGATCCTTATAGATAAAGGATACTTCCTGACTGTCTGGATTTAAGACAAATCCGGCCGGTGCTTTTGTTTCTTTCACACGGTATTTTCCAAGCGGAAGGTCTTTGATAACAGCTTCCCCATTTTTATTAGTGGTCACTGTTTTTACCAGGGTATCCTTTGCATAGATCACGTGACGGTTTCCCTGCTCGTCCACCTGATGATCCGGTGTGAAAATATCTTCTGCTGCGTAGATTTCAAATTCTGCCCCTTCCAGGGAAGTTTCTTCGTATACAAAATCCTTTTTAAAGGATTTTAAGGTTTCACCGGATTTATGGATCACCAGTTTACCTTTGACCGGATGGTTTTCATAGGTCACGGTAATGATGGCATCCCCGCTGACAGAATCCATCTGATAAGCTGTATTCTTGTCAACTTTGATCTCCACATACTTGGTATTCTGGGTGTAGCCATCCGGCGCGCTCACTTCCTCGATCCTGTAATTTCCGCATTTTAAGGATTCCGGAAGGATCAGGTAACCATTTTCGTCCGTAAAATAGGATTTATGGACAACCGTATTTGGATAGGTCGTTACCTGTTCCACATACTTTTTCGCATCCAGGTCGTACACTTTGAATTCTGTATTGGCAAGGAGGACCGGCTGTTTGGTCTCATCATCCTGTTTCACGATCTTAAGCTTTGCTTTGAACTCATCGTCCAAAAGGACTCTCCATACCTGCGGTGTGCTGCTGTTCTCGGTTACGGTTACGATAAAATCATCTACCGGCATAAAATTATGCGGTGTTGTAGTCTCACGGACAATGTAGTGTCCATAAGGAATCGGGATGCTGCACGCATAGCCGCGTTCATCGGTAAACATTTCTGTTTTTCCGTCTTCCGTAAGAACGATCGGGGTCGCATTTGTAAAGTCATAGCTTCCATCGTCCTTTACAGTCAGGCTGCTGATCAGATAAGCAGAGAATCCGGCACCTTTTAAAAGATCCGCATCGGTCTTATCATTATCCGCTGCTTTGATCAACTGGAATGGCTGTTTGATCACGTCTTCTTTGGAAACGGTATTTCGTTTTACCGTCTCTACCTGGTCTCCTTCGTAGTCGCAGTTTACATCATGCTCCTCTTCGTCCAGAAGATAACCTACTGGAGGCGTGATCTCCTTCAAATAATACTTTCCAAGATACAGGTTGCTTACGCTTGCTTTTCCCTCTTTATCGGTCGTCAGGTAGCTACCTGCTCGTCCTTTTTATAAAGGACTCCGCTCCTGCATCCGGATGGTTAATGTCTTCCCTTGCATAGAGCCCGTAAATGGCTCCTTCAAATACAGCATCTCCCTGTGCGCTGTTTCCTGTCTCGCTGTCTTCTTTTACCAGGTCGATTGTTGCATTTACACGCTTATTTGTAAAGGTATGGCTAAAGTTTACCTTTTCTTCCTTATCATTGGTAAACTTAAAAGTGAAGGTGTAAGTATCCTCACTGTTTCTAAGGTAAGTTCCGGTGCCTGGATCTCCCGGATGCTGTAGCTGTAATTGATCGGAAGTTCCGCTTTATAAGAAGCTTTTCCATCGGCTCCGGTCGTTGCTTTTTCGATCAGGGTTCCTTTGGGAACAACGGTCTTACCATCAACTTTGATATCTTCTGCTGCATACAGCCCGTAGATGCCTCCGGAGAGTGGATTTTTTGTCTCTTCGTCCTGCTTTTCCACACGGACTGCTGCCTTCTGGCGTTCATTTAAAAAGGTGGCACTGCCAGTCTGCACTTCTACGGTCTGGCCTGCATACACAAGCTCAACAGTCTTAGACTCTCCTTTGCATACATAATTATCCGGAGCCTTCGTCTCGGTTACTGTGTAGGTGCCAAGATAGAGATCCTTTAACGTAACGCTTCCGTCATCTCCGGTAACCAGATTATCCTTGACAAGTGCACCTTTTTTATAGATGAGGGTGCCATCTGCCGCCTTGATATCTGCACCTGCATAAACACTGTAAACGGCTCCTTTCAATTTCCGTTTTTCGTAGGCAAAGGTCACACCATCTTCCGTGACGGTCGCTCCGGTAAGCACTTCTCCTTCTTTATAAATGGTGAGTGCACCTTTTTGCTCTTTATCCGTTAAGTTCTTGGAAGCGGTCTGCCCCACGACCAGTTTTACCCCATAGGCTTTCGTATCCAGCACATATCCGGATGGGCCTGAGATTTCACGAAGGTAAACGGTATCCTGTGTTTTGGTGATCTTTACTTCGGATTCCCCTTTTGCATTTGTTGCCGGCATTTTTTTGATAAGTTTCGTGCAGGCTTCATCTGCATAGATGCCGTAAACGGCACCTGCAAGGAGCGCGTTGCTCCCCTTATCTTTTTTGATGATCTTGACCGTTGCTTCATCCGGCCAGTCTACCTCCAGGTTCAGCTCCAGTGTATCGGTATAATATCCAAAGCCGATATCCTGCTGTTCGCCAGATTTAAGAGCATGGCATGGAAATTAAGCGGATAGTTGGATGTGATCGCATATTTTCCTTTCAGGCTTCCAATATTCTGGGTGGTTGCTTCCAGATGGAATTTTTCACCGCCCTTTACGCTCACATTTCCGGTCCCGGTTTTTCCTGTCGTCTCATTTACAAGGGAGACCCCGTTTTCCAGATGGATCGTGATCACAAAAGCTGCGTTTGCCTTCCATGTGAAGGTCGGGCTCTGGTTTCCATTTGCAGAAGCACTGAGCCCAGGTGTCAGCTCCATGGTCGTTGGATCCGGCATCTTTGCAAGGGCTGCCTTGATCTCTTTTAACATGTTTTTGGCAGTTGTCGAAAGGGATCCTCCAAATCCGGATTCCCCGTCATATAAATAATCGACCAGATAATGCTGCATTGCACGGGTCTCGGAGGAACAGCCGTATTTTTCCATGATGGATTTGATATTATAGCCGTTGAATGTGCCGCCCCATCCGGGACCGCCATATCCGTAAAACATGGCCTTCCTTAAATAACGGTCATCGCCGCCTTCATCCAGTTCGACCATATTTTTATAAGTCGTTCCACTTGGCGGGGACTGTTTACTGTGCTGCATGCAGTATGCATAGACGGTATAAGTCTTTCCGCCTGCTTTGTAACGGATATACTTATAGGAATCATTTCCGCCCTGTCCCATAACAGAATCAAAAGGATGCAGTTTTCCATCTGAATAATAGTAATAGGTATTAGCTTCAATGTCTGTTGAATCATCCCACAAGTCTCCATCGGAAGCTACCATGGTACTAATACCGCCCTCAGCCTGGTCATATAGCACACTTAATGCAACATCATCTTCCGGCATCTCAAAGCTGAAGGAATTTGTTCCCTCATCGTAGCTTACTTCTGCATACAGAAGATCTTCGGTATTCTCTGTCTGGTTTGCTTCGACAAGACTTGTTCCCACTGCGATCAGGCTTCCCTGCGGGATATCACCGGAAAAGTTAACCGTCTCCCCCGTCTGGTAACGTCCGTCCTCGTGGTCCAGTTCAATATTGAATTCATTTCCCTGTACGATGTCAACCTGATGGCTTCCATCCTCTGGTTCCTCATCGGAAAATTCTTCTGCTTCCTCTTCTTCTGGCTCCTCCGTTTCTTCCGGCTCTTCCAGGGTTTCCGGGGCATCTTCCGGGCTTATGGTCGGGAGGACGGGGTCTGCCTCCGGTTCGTCATCGCCGCTTTCCTGTTCCTGACCGCCATTGGATCCGTCTGTTTCTGCTTCCCTTGGTGTCACCGTAATGTTTCTGGCAACCAGATAGGCTTCCCCGGATGCGGGTGTAACAAGATATACGCATTTATAGGTTCCCGCATGGTTATAATCAAATACAGTCCCGTCTTCCATTGCTGCTTTTTTCAGTTCCACATGGTCTCCTTCAGAGAGTTTCAGTCCTGTAAAATCATTCTGGATATCAAAGGCTTCCCCTTCGGTAACCATAAGCGCAAGTTCCGGATCAGCAACGGTTTCCTCGATCAGTTCTTCCTCGCTTTCTCCGTCTGCGTTTCTGTCTGTGTTTCTGTCTGTACCTCGATCTGCGTCTCGCTCTGTGCGGAAACGCCTCCCACCTCAGCGGCGGATACTGCAGAAGCTCCTGTCTGCAAGAGCGTAGTGCAGCACAGAGCAAAAGCCATCGCACCCGCCATCCATCTTTTCTTCCAGTTTTTTTCCAAGTGCACGTTCTCCTTTCATGATCGCTTTTTTCCCTGCAGTTTTCTTTTGGTCCGTCTCTTATCTGCATCGCTTTCTCCTTTCTTCCGGCTTTTTCAGCCAGATAAAAAGGAAACTGAAAAAAATTCCAGTTTCCCTTTTATCTGACCAAACATTTTATGCCGTCTTCCTGTGTTCTTTTTCCTCTTTTTGAAGGATCCAGTCATCCACGCCTTTGTAGTGTTCCATCCAGGTACCGGATGCATCGGTATCCCAGGTAACTCTTTTGCAGGACACATTCAGTTCCTCACAGATCTCATATAGTTTTATACAGCCTTTTCGGATCATGTCCCTCTTTCTGCGCTTTCTGGGGCATTCTCCATGATACAGATGAATTCCATGTTCACATTGCCGGCACGCACTTTTTTCATCGTGCTTACAGGACAATTCCATCATTTTATCCATGTCGTAACATTCGTAAACTCTTTTTAACCCCTGCTCTTTCAGTTTTCGCAAGACAGTTTCCAGTCCTTTATGATTGGAAACTCCAGGGACTCCGATATAAGGATTTCCTGTACACATCCATGCGATCTCTGCCTTTAAGATCCCTTCTGTTACGTAAACCGTGCCATCCTTTATTTTCCCAAACATTCCTGCCGGGCTGCCGCTTGATGTGCCTTTTTCTAAGCCGCTGCTGGTAAACCAGAGGTACTTCCGTTCTTTTAAAGGAACATCCAGCCGGATCTGGAATCCTATGATCCGTTCCTTCCCATCCCGGACCGGGCAAAGATACCCGTTATTCTTCCTATAAAAAGCAGCTTCCCAGTCACCATCCCGGTTGATGAAAAATCCAGGAACCCCATCCAGGCGAAATCCCTTTTTTAAGAGCTTTCTGGCAATGGCCACGGAATTCTCCTCATCCGTACTTAAAAAACCTCGTTCTTCCATCTGTCTGACCTCATTTAACGTCAGCCCACGTAGGAGGAGGTTCCTCCGGTGTGTTTCCTTAAGCTTAAGAAAAGTGAGCATCTCCTTATATACCTGGTCCCGGTAATCCCATTCCTCTTCCGTAAGGGAAATGCGTTTCTTTTTAGGAACGATAGAAGCGAACCCATTTCGTGTCGTGGCCTGCTGCCTTTCATCCGTTCCAGAAAAAGAAAGTGCCTGCCTTATCTCACGGTAGGCTTCTTTATACCGGTTCCTTCCATAAATGCCGGATAGTTCCGCATACAGTGTCAGCATGTTTCCGGATGCTCCGCAATGATAGCAATGGTAAACATTTTTCAGTTCTCCATTTTTGCAGATGCAAAAACCGCATTTTCCTCTTAAATCCCCGCAAAAAGGACATTCCACCGGAAATTCGTCCTGGTAAGAATCACTCAGTCTTCGGATTGACAAAAGATCTGCTACTTCTGCGATCGTAAACGATTCTCTGGCATACATGCCTTCCTCCTTTTCATAAAAGATGGCCCCGTTCCCGGAGCCACCTCGAACTGTTTCTCTGTTTTCAGGCTGCTTTTTGCATTTCCTTTTCATGATCCAAAAGAATCTTCGCAGCTTTCTTTATTTCCTGATTCTGGCCTTTGTAACGCTGTACCAGCCATTTGATCGTCTGGTAACCTCTGGCATCCTGCATCATTTCCCCAAGAGGGGTTCCGGCATAGACACCAAAATTGCAGATAACCTTTTCTGCCCATTTCACTTCGTCTTCTGCATCCTCTACGTTATCTATATCCTCTACCGTTTCCTCTGCCGTCTCTTCTGGTGTTTCTTCCTCTTCTTCTGCATCAAAAGAAATCTCATCATCCTCATCAAATGGAACTTCATCCGTTTCTTCTACTGCACGGAAACCGTCTGCATCCGTCTCGGCAGTAATTTCCTCATCTACGGAGATTTCCTCGGTCTGAACCGGATCTTCCGCTTTGGTTTCTTCATCGGAAAATTCTTCCAGTCCGCTTTCACTTTCTTCCATTCCAAAAGTCATCTGTCTAGGCAGGTTTTCTTCTGTATCCGTTACTGCATATTCCACTTTTACAGGATCTTCGGATATGGCATTTCCATCACGCAGTTTTTTACGGTCCGTTTTCTTTTCCTGACCGGTTCCGTTTGCTCCTGCTTTGCTGCGGTTTCTTTTCTTTCTGTCTTTTCCTGTTTCTTTTTCGGCTTTTCCGGTTTTACGGAAGCTTCCTGCTTCGGCATTTCTTCTTTTTCCGTCCCACGCATGTCCGGATCGTTCATTCCAGATGCCTGCATGATATTGAATTTATTCAAGAAATAATATTTCAGGCCATACGTCCATGCCGCACCTTTTGCTTTATCCGGTGCTTCATTGGTTCCAATGACATGCAAAAGCTCCGTACCTTGTCTCCCGGACGGTCTGCATTGGTCCAGCACAGTTCCAGGTCAGCCTCATATCTCCAGAGTGCTCCCATTTCCTTTAAAAACACGGAATTGCCCTGTTCGTCCATCTGAGTCGGCCTTTCACTTAAGATGTCAAAATCGACCCCGTATTTATTAAGGCCGGTGTCAGGCATTCATAAATATCATCCAGTTTTACAAAATCATAAGTAACGTCCTCACTGTACCGTTTGCGGATCAGCTTCGGCACCTTTCTTCTGATCTTGATCATCTTCTGGTTCAGATTCATGTAATTGTATTTACCCATATTATTCGTTTCCTCCTGATTTTTTCATTTTTTATACTAAGCAGAACGCGGAAGGCTTACCTCCGGCCCTGTCCCAGTCTTTTTTAACATTTCTTCCATTTCCTCCCGGATACATCCGATACAGATCTTCTTTTTTGAGATCTCCGGAAGTTTTTCAAGCAGCCACTTCTGGGCGAAAAGCTCTGCTGCCCGCTGTGGGTTGCTTAAATATTCCAGAAACATCCAGTCAGAAAATTCCCACTTCATATCCGCAAAATGAAACTGCGGCTGATAGATCAGATCCTCCGGCCGCTTTCCTTTTTTAATAAAACGGTCTGCATTTAGCTGGATATAAACCCTGCTGATCTCCGGGATCATCTGTGAAGCTGCATACCCGCCTTTTAACAAAAGTTCATCCCATTGTTCCCGGATAAGTTTCTTTCCAATGCGGCTTATCTGTGTTTCCAGTTTCGGGATCAGATCCTCACGCACAGGAAAACCAAAATCATCCGGTATCCCGATCGGCTTCAGAAAAAGATCTTCTGCTTCATAAAGGGAATACTCCGGCATGTGGATCACGGCACACCAGTTCCGGTCTGTTTTTCTGTTTTCCTTTAAACAGTCAAAGAAAAAGAAACAGTTTCCATATCTTGCCTTTATAAACAGCTGTCCGGAAAATTCTTTTACTTCACAATCCGGCGATTTCAGCCATGCGATCAGTTTTTCTGCCTCCCTGCTCTCTTTTAACCAGTCCGGAAGTTTTCTATCCATCACATACCTCCGTAATTTAGATATATGGCAGGGAATACCTGGAATACACCATCTTTGCCCGTTTTAAAAATGCAGAGCCTTTTTCTGCTTTTGCAAACCATTCCACAAAAAACCGTGTCAGGTTCTGCTGCAATGTCCGGTGGGTATCAAGGGCATAATCCACAAATTCCCCATATCCGTCCATACTTCCTGCAAGCAGGTAGCAGGTAAACATTTTTGCCATCTGCTCTTCATCTGAAGGATTGATCTCCATTTCCTCTGCACCTTCATACACCAGGCGCACCCTTTCTGGCTGTTCCTTTACATGCAGACACAGATCATCGGCCATCAGTTTCGATGCTTCGTTTCGAAGGTCGTAATATCTGACCTCTGAAAGACCTTTTAGCCAGGCAAACCCAAGATAAGTGTAATTGTCTTTTATTTCCTGCTGCTCTTTTGCCATGGACTCCATAAATTTTTTGTGTCCGGTGGGATGGCAGTTCAAGTATTCATCTACCAGCAGCCTTGCCACATCTTTTCCATTCGTAACCTTCATGTTTCCTCCCATCAAAAAAAGACAGTCCATACTGTCTCCATTCTTTTAAATCCTGTTAGTATTTTACAGTGCCAGGAATATCATATTCATGCCAGCGTTTTGACACACAGCCGGCAATTTTTTCTTCCAGAGCTAAAAGTCCTCTCTCATTCGTCTTTTCCTGCCTTGCATGGTAATGGATTCACAGATCCCGCAGTAGATCTCGTATGCGCTGCATGGCTCATCCCCGGTAGTAGCCTTAAACTGCTCCACGGTTTCTGCAAGCAGTTTTTTCCAAATCCCGCCTGCTTCATGATCCCTGCCATGGCATTTGCCGGATGCTCGATCCAGATATCACACAGCCGCATGACCCCTTTTAAGACTTCCCGGTAGTAATCAAAGATCGACTCTATGTTTTCCGTGAAATCTTCCATTCCTTTACAGTTTTTGTGCGTAACCTTCAGGGCATTGCCAAGGATCACATTTCTTGTCGGCTCCTGCAGGGAATAAAAAAATATTCGCTCCGGACACACCAACGTCTGACGTAGTGATCCGTACAACTGCTTTTATGTCCTTATCGGTCTTTCTTCCATAATTCTGCATCAGTTCCTTATAAACATCTGTAAGTTTCGTATCTTCCAGCTGCCAGGACGCCGTAACAGAATAATGATCTGCATAGCCGTTTAAAAACGTTGCCTTCTCATAGTCCCCATGGATATATGCCGAGGTAACCATGTACATATCCGGCATGGATATGATGGCATAATCTTTTTCATCACCAGACAGGACTGCCCTTATTTTTCCTTCACAGAAACGGATCAGTGCTCTTCCTCTTGCAACCTTCAGGCATTTATTCAAGATCTCTGCCAGTGTTTTCTTATCGACATCTGCCAGGGCTTTTCCATCAATCCTGGCCCGTCCTTTCAACGATTTGATTGCTGAATTTCCTATATAACAGATCCTCTCGGGCAGGATAAGAACCAGCCTGGAATGAGATAAGGTATCTTTTTCCAGTGCTTCCAGGGAAATGCCCGGAACCTCTGTACAGGTTTCCTCTCCTGCAGCTGCTACCTTTAATTTCTTACTGGTGATCCGGATCCATTCTGCCCGGCTGTCTATCTCTTCCAGATACTCGCACAGTTCCTTTTCTGTCCGGAACTCCTTATAAAAGTCATCTTTATAATACATAATGTCCGCCTTTCCACGCTAGCTGAAAATCCGGACTTCAACAGCCTGTATCTTTCCATCTTCGATGCAAAACACATAGCCGTCTTCTGCCATCTCCATAAGCATTCCAATTTCCAGTGCATTTGCGTTTTCCCATTTAATTGTCTCCATAATCGACCCTCCTGATTTTACAATGTGTTTTCTTTTTTTGATGTTCTTAAGGTATTTCTTTTTGCAGTTTCCTTAACTGCCAGTTTCATTCGTGCTCCTCCTTTCTGCTTTTTATGCAATAAAAAAAGACACAAAAAGAATCTTCTTTCCTTCTTGCATCTTCCTTATATTTTGCATATCCATTTTTTCTCATTAAGGCAAGACCGCCCCAAAGTGTTTCTTCCGGAATGTCCGGAACTAAAGAATAACCACAGTCTTTTATAGACTGTTAAATTATTTTTCATTTAAAGACTACCACAACATTTTGCGGTTGTCAATTAATTTTAACTATATATTGTGTTATTGTGTGAGCTATCTTTATTATTCTGCTACATGTTGTGACAGGCGGCATGATACCGCCTGTCTTTTCATCCGTCTGCATAAGTGCATGTATCTGAGGGGAATAGGTAATCTGTACATGCACTATGAAAACGTCTTACTCAGCGTTTGGATCCGCCGGGGAAATATTTTTGGCAAGGCTTCGCCCGTTGGCATCCGTCCCTGCTTCAAAAAGGACCGGCTGGCCACCGCTTAATTTCCGGTATCCATCCATCTGGATCTCCGAAAAGTGGGCGAAATAATCAATCCCGTCTTCACCGGTGATAAAGCGTATCCTTTCTGTGCGCTGAACCATTTCACGGTTCCCTGTAGTGTTTCTGACATATCCTTCTCTCCTTTGCTGTATTTCCCGCAATAGTCTTTGCGGAAACAGGGCA
>ENA-OQCS01000226-OQCS01000226.1-human-gut-metagenome-genome-assembly--contig:-NODE-226-length-30350-cov-5.111835_pt1 | contig 30350 bp, 33 predicted proteins | sample MGYA00242757_ERZ504575 | MGnify/ENA primary metagenome ERZ504575 (study PRJEB26092, sample SAMD00036297) | human gut metagenome | host: Homo sapiens | study: EMG produced TPA metagenomics assembly of... | reverse complement strand
TAGACGCAATACCAATAATGATACCCAGCATAGTCAGGAAGGATCTCATCATATGTGACCATATTCCCTGAAAAGCCAGGCGTATATTTTCAAGCATAAAATGTCTCCTTTCTCAATTAATATCCATACATCTGATCCAGAGTAATTTCTTTTGTCTTTGCACCCTCTTTCACATCTTTCCATAAGGAAATGCAATCAGATCATTTTCACTGAGCCCACCTTTGACAATCACACTGTAACCGCTGTCTACAGCTGCACCCACTGAAATCTCCTGTTTCTTCAGGATACCATTATCATCTTTATACACATAGTTTTTATTATTGTCATTTCTGACAAAAGCTTTCTGAATGACCATAATGTTCTCTGCAGCAGATGTTTCATAATTGACAGTAACCCAGTCCTGATCTTCCAACTGAAGTGTCTTGTCACTTACCACTGCTGTAAATGCATAATAAGACACATTTGGATTACTGCTTCCATAGAAGCTGTTTCCGGTTACAGGATATTCCGAAACATCCATAACATCTGCCTCAAAAGATCCGCTGGTATAACTTGTACAATTAAGCTTTGTACCTTCTTTAAAATCATCGAGCATCAGTTCACTCACAGAACCTACCACATAAAATCCATCACTGCTTTTTATCTTGATCAGAGCCTTACCGTCAGTTGTCTCACCACTTCCGGAATCCCCCACATAAGTAACCGTACCATCCAGTTTTGCAGTGATAAGCTTTTTATTAGCTTTCTTTTCCAGCTGTGATATCTTGATATCGCTTTCCTGGAGATCCAGCTTCAGACTGGCAATCTTACTCTTCTGATACTTAATAGCATCTGCTGGAAACAGGGGTTCCGGTAGGTTCATCATTCCCACCAGGATTATCATCTCCTCCATCATCTGGATTCTTATCATATTTATCTGCATCTGCCAGTGTAAATTCCACCTCTGCAAATTCATATACCGGTTTCTCCAGAAACTTCCGTTTACCAGATAATAACCTGTGCAGGAGGTTTTCAGATCATCATAGTCCGCTATTGTATCATTCTGATGAAATTCCAGACGGTACCAGTAACCACCCTGATTAACAACTTTGGTTCCATCAGGACTGTATCCTGCAAGTTTATTAAAGAATGAACCCATTACTGTTACTTTTTCTTTTGCACTGCTACACAGATATACATATGGATCGTCCTCTGTGCCACTTCCTGTAAACGGAACAGAATCTGCATCCAGTTTCTGATAAAACGGCTCGCCACCATCAGTGATATTCGGATCACCTTTTCGGTAATAGGGATCAAAATATGTGGTATGATCATCCAGTGCCGGCGTTGGCGTTGGTGATAATTCCGGCATATCATTTTTTCCGGAATTAAAATCATCCTTCTCTCCGTCACTGAATCCATTTGCTGAAGGATCCGTATATACCGGAATATCATGATCCGCAGATGTTCCATCTGATGAACCGCCTGTATTTCCGGTATCTGTTGAAGCATCATCTCCCGGTAAATCTGACTTGGATGAAGAATTGTCTGAGCCCGCATTATCCACTGCATCTCCATCTGTAAAAGCAGATAACAAAAACGGATGCATGGCTGCTGCCAGATAATTACCGGACATATCTGTTGCGGATGATAACGTATCATCCGGTTTCATATCATCATCGCCTGTATCATTATCAGTTCTTCCTGTTTTTGAATTCAGGTTATCGGCGTCTGTACCCGCATCTGTTTCCTCTACAGGTCCACCATTCTGAAGGCTGTTCAATCTGTTCACTGCTTTATTTAAATCCTGCTCCAGTTTCTGTTTTTTCAGCTTTGCTATATTCAGTTCCATTTCCACCAGAGTAGTATCAAAAGAAATCAGAGGATCCCCTTTTTTTACGGCATCTCCCTTTGTCACATAAATCTGATCAATAATCAGGTCTTTATCACCGTTTACTGTCTGTGTTGCACTGGATGTAATGATTCCGTCAAGCGTGGTGGAAGGTGTATAAAATTCCTGCAGTAATCCGCTCACAGGAGTGACCGCCACTGTTTTCTGGCTGTTTTTCTTTAGCTGCATCAGTCCTGCTGTAATTCCGCTTCCTGCGATTACCACTACAATCACTCCTGCGAGAATTTTCTTTAGTTTACCCATGAAGATCACCTCTTTTCCTGAAGGATACCATCTTTGATCGTAACCACCCGCTTCGCATGTGCAGCAATATCCGCATCATGAGTGATCATCAATACAGATACCCCCTCATCATTCAGTTTCTGGAAAAGTTCCATAACCTGCGCACCGGATTTACTGTCAAGAGCACCTGTAGGTTCATCTGCAAGAAGAAGTTTCGGGTTATTGACGATCGCCCTGGCAATGGCAACCCTCTGCATCTGTCCGCCTGAGAGCTGATTGGGCTTAAAATCTACTCTGTCTGCCAGACCCACTCTGTCAAGTGCCTTCAGAGCGCGTTCTCTTCTCTCCTTCTTAGGTACTCTCGCATAATTTAATGGCATCTCAACATTTGCCAGAGCACTCTGCTTAGGGAGAAGATGAAAGCTCTGAAAAACAAACCCTATCTTATTCAGCCGGATATCCGACATTTCATTCTCCGAACACGCCTTAATATCCACGCCATCCAGAAAGAAGTTCCCTCTGTCTGTTTGTCCAGACATCCGATAATGTTCATCAAAGTAGTTTTTCCCGAACCGGACGGTCCCATGATTGCGACATATTCTCCCTCTTCCATAGAAAAGTCTACATTTTTTAACACTGGAACCTTCATTTTCCCCTGCTGATATTCTTTATATATGCCTTTCAATTCCAGTATCATTCGATTCCCTCCACATTGCCGTCTGCACTCATACCAGGTGCTTCATCAATTGGCACAAGTTCTTCATTCGGATCGATCATATCTTCTGAACTGTCATCTGCTGTGTCTGCGGAATCTTCCTCCATATCCGGCTCTGTAAAGCTGTCTGCGCCGATTCCATATCTGTGGAATCAATCTGTGCGTCATCCATATTTCCATAATCAGCATCCATATCAGTAATACCGTCTGCTCCTCCGCTCATCGTCTGCGCGAGATCTCCTACTTCTGTCTTCTCACCCTCTTCCAGAGAATCTGTCGGAAATGCAATCGCATCTTTCTTTGTCAGACCGTCAACAATCTCATATTCTCCAAGACTGTCATCATGTTTTCCGAGAGTCACATATCGTTTTTCCAGTCGATTTTTGTCATTCGCTGCCCAGACATATGGTTCATTGGTATCTGTATCCAGAATATAATAATCGCTGAGCCACAGACCATCTTTTTATCATCCTGTCCCATATCACGCTCTATATATACATGCTGTCCAAGCATAAGATCCTCTGACGAATCCAGTTCCACATAAAAAGGATAGGACGTAGACGAAGTCTGATCATCTGAACCGGTGCTGGACATTCCCATATACATATCACTGCTGTCGCTGTCCGAAGTTCCGTTATTCATATCAATGGAACCCATTATTCCTTTCCAGGTTTTACTGCTGTCCACTCTGGATCTGATGATCACAGATTCTCCCGGCACAACAGAATCTCTGTTCTGTTCATTGACCTTACCTTTTACTCTGTAAGCACCTGTGCTGAGAATCGTGATAAATGCAGAGCTGTCTGAACCGTCATCATTTGATGACATACTGTCCATTGTACTGCTGTCATCCACAGAATCACCGTCATCACTTGTCATCTTTGATGTATCAATTTTCTGGATCACACCATCTATTTCACTTCTCACTTCTGTATTCTGTATGGCACTCTGCAGCTTGTCAATCTCAGCCTGTTTACTCTTCTGGCTGTATTCATTTTTCTTAAGATTCATCTTATTTGTTTCAATTTCAATTGTGTAAGAAAGCTGATCATCTGCCTTTGCTTTTTTCTTTTCCGCTTCAAGGGTGGAAATCTGTTCTGTCAGGCTGATCTGCTCATTTTCAGTCTGTCCAGGTCAAGCTGTGCCTGTTTCAGGTCATCTTCAATACTGCTGAGATCATATTCAAATAGAAGTTGTCCTGCCTTGACTTCTTCCCCTGTCTTTACCTCTACTTTCCTTTACTTTACGTCCACTTTCTATTTTTACGTTTACAGTTTTCTGCGGTTCTACCACACCTGCAAAACGATTGACTGCAGCCGTTTCCGTTCCGCTGATCACACTGACCTTAGATACATATACGATTGAATCTCCGGTTTTTCCCTGAATGTTTCCGTAAAAGTGATACCAGACACCGGTTCCGATACCACCTGCTGCGATCAGGATTCCCAAAACGATAATAATACGCTTCTTCATAAGTTGCCTCCTTGATATTATCACCTTGTTCAGGCTAACATCTATTATACACTACTGCTTTTTATATCATTATTATTCACTTTCCTATCATAGCAGATTCTGCCTTAAAATAAAAGCTTTGTAATCAAATGGCAACATTTTTCACAATTTTTTCACGTTTTTTTTATGAATTTCGTTCATCTTTTTCACTTTTTTGACAGTCAGTACAAAATCTGTTAAAATAAACAGAATAGTAACTGTCAAACAGTTGCACAGAAAGCACTGTGAAAGGAAAGAACACGTATGAATATAAACAAACACCTGATTCTTCTTTTCTCTGTCTTATTTTTTCTTTTTGCTGTATCTGTAAGCAGCGGCTGTTTCCGCAAAATGAGTCAGATGTAAAGAGTGTAGTCCGAAATGAACTGGATCAGTTAAAAAATCTCGATTCAGAAACTACGCAAAAATACATACCCTATACAGAGCTGTTCCCCGATGCCACAGAGAATACTGATTTAACTGATGAAATCAATGAAACCTTTTCTCTCTTTTTCCGGAAATTTAATTACAAAATTTCGGATGTCATCGTCGGCACAGCTAATCATTCTGCCACTGTTTCTGTCAAACTGACCACAATCGATTCCAAAGTTCTTGCCAGAGATTTTAAAGCAGAACTTCTCCGGACACAGATCACAGAGTCAGCCCAGGCGCAAAAAGGAAATATCAAAGATTCTTCCAGATCTCTTGAGGCTCATTATCTGATCCTGAATCATCTTTTAAACACAAATGACTATGATACAGCTGAGACAGACTGTAACATACAGCTTGTCAATACAGGCAATAATAAAAAGGAAAAATGGAAGATCCAGCGTACCAATCTCTGGAAGATGACCTTGTCGGCGGTCTTATAGCTGATCTGGCAAATCCGGATATCCTTTCACCGGAAGATACCCTGACCGTCTATCTTGACACTCTACAGAAACTGGATTTGAAAGAAATGACATCTTATCTGGGTGTAGTAAATATCATGAATACATCCGATACTGCAAAAAATTCCATTGCCTCAGCACTTGCCGAACAGATTCATAAAAATTTTAATTATGTCATTAAATCCAGCAGTGAAAATGGATACAATGCCACTGTTACAACTGAAATTACAACCTTTGACAGTGATTCGATCCTGGCTGATTATCAGGAAAAGCTTGATAAATATCTGGCTTCTGCTGACGCAGTTATCGATGGCTCCCAGAAACGATACGAGAAATCTTTCGAAATTCTTCTGAACAGCATCAATGATAATACCGTTACTACCGTCAATGATGTAGATTTTGTTCTAATCAATGATGGGGTATCCTGGAAACTTCAGGATGAGGGAAATACTTTGGGAAATGCTATTTTCGGTACTTTGACAGATTCTCCTCTCGAGACTTCTGATTCTGAGGATGAAAATATTTCTGCCGATACAGATAAGCAGACAGATGATAATACTTCTACTGAAAGCAGTTCCAATTAACGATTAGTCAATCGGATATTCGCAATCCGCTTCCGCTACTTGCTCATAACCAAATAACTGCTTCGCAGTTTGGTTAAACAACTAAAAAGGCCACCATATCACAGAAATGTTCCTTTCCCGAATCATTCTATGATATGGTGGTCTTTTTAACCTTTGTCTTATTCTTTTTACATCCCCGTTATAATTTTGATAAACAGTAAAACCAGAACGATCAGAATAATCGGTCTTACGATTTTATTTCCATTTTTCATTACCATTCCAGATCCTACATAATGCCCTGCAATGGAAAAAACAGAAGCTGCAAGTCCAAGATATATGACAATCTTTCCACTAAATAAAAAAACAACTAATGCCATTATATTAGAAGAAAGATTTGCAAGTTTCATAGTTCCGGAAGCTTTCGCTACGGGAAGTTTTGCTACTCCTGTATATAAAATAAGCAGAAACGTACCAGTTCCCGGCCCATAAAAGCCATCGTAGCAGCCAACAGCCAGAGAACACACCGCACACAAAATCCACTGTTTCTTTCTGGAAATCTCTACATTGCTGTTATCATCCAGATTTTTCTTCTTCATTACATAAAACGCAACAATAGGAAGTACTGGAATCAGCATCCATTTTAATATCTTATCACTGGCAAGAAGCGCAATATGAGCGCCTGCAAAAGAACCGACAAGAGCCATGGAAATACATGGCAGTGCAACTCCCCAATCTACAAATTTATTCTTACATAAACGTGCTGTTGAAATCGCTGTCCCAGTTGCCGAGGATAATTTATTCGTTGCTATCGCATTGTGCATCGGAACCCCTGCAAGCAGATACGCAGGCAGGGAGATCAAACCACCCCCGCCTGCGATAGAATCAACTAATCCTGCAAGGAATACCAACGGGCATACAATCAAAAACGTCTGAATTGTAAGCTCCATCCTTATTCAGTTACTTCCTCCGGTCTTACTTCCAGTTCCAGTTCTTTTAACTGCTCCTCGCTTACGCGGCTCGGAGACTGAGTCATCAGACAGGAAGCATCTTTAACCTTCGGGAATGCGATTACGTCACGGATGCTGTCAACTTTCGCCATAAGCATTACCAGACGGTCAAGTCCGTATGCCAGTCCGGCGTGAGGCGGAACTCCATATTTGAATGCGTCCAGAAGGAATCCGAACTGCTCGTGAGCAGCTTCTTTTGTGAATCCAAGTGCTTCAAACATTCTCTCCTGAATATCATCCTGATGGATTCTGACACTTCCTCCACCAATTTCATTACCGTTTAATACGATATCATATGCTTTTGCACGAACTTTTCCAGGATCTGTATCCAGAAGTGGAAGGTCCTCTTCCATAAGCATGGTAAATGGATGATGCATTGCTGTGAAACGATTCTCTCTTCACTCCATTCAAGAAGCGGGAACTCTGTTACCCATACGAAACGATACTCATTCTTATCAAGAAGATCCATCTGCTTTGCAAGTTCCAGACGAAGTGCGCCAAGTACATCATAAACCAGTTTCTTCTTATCTGCTGCAAACAGAAGTAAGTCCCCTGCTTTACCATCCATAGCTGCTACCAGAGCATCCATCTCTTCATCTGTCATGAATTTAGCAAAAGAAGATTTTCTTGTGCCATCTTCAGCGATTGCAATGTATGCAAGGCCTTTTGCACCGTAACCTTTGGCAAACTCAACCAGTTTGTCAATTTTCTTACGTGGCATAGCGCCCTGTCCTTCTGCATTGATACCACGAACACTGCCGCCATTTTCCAACGCAGAAGTAAACACGCTGAATCCACAGTTTTTAACTACATCACTTACATCATGAAGTTCCATTCCGAAACGCATATCCGGTTTATCAGAACCAAATCTGTCCATAGCTTCCTGCCATGTGATACGCTGGATTGGAAGTTTTACATCAATATCAAGTACTTCCTTGAACAGATAAGCAAGGAATCTCTCATTTACATCAATTACGTCATCAACATCTACAAAAGAGAGTTCCATATCGATCTGGGTAAATTCCGGCTGTCTGTCCGCACGAAGGTCTTCGTCACGGAAACATCTTGCAATCTGGATATAACGGTCATAACCAGAGCACATCAGAAGCTGTTTGTACAGCTGCGGAGACTGTGGCAGACCATAGAAATGTCCCGGATGAACACGAGACGGTACCAGATAATCTCTTGCACCTTCCGGTGTACTCTTACCAAGCATCGGAGTTTCAATTTCAAGGAATCCTTCTTTTGCGAAGAACTGTCTTGTAAGCATCATGACTTTGCTCTTAAGCATAATATTCTTCTGAAGGTCAGGTCTTCTTAAGTCAAGATAACGATATTTCAGACGGATTTCATCTTTTGTCTTGCTGTTCTCTTCAATTGGGAACGGAGGTACCTCTGCTTCAGACAGAACACGAAGGGATTTTACGCGAAGCTCAATTTCACCTGTTGCAAGATTCTTGTTAACAGCGCCGCCTCTTTCTTCTACCACACCGGTAACAGCGATTACGAATTCACTTCTCAGCTTACCTGCTTTTGCAAAACCTTCTTCATCAATGCTGCCATTCTCAAAAATCAGCTGCATGATACCGGAGCGGTCTCTTAAATCTACGAAAATAATTCCGCCTTTATCGCGGGCTTTCTGAACCCATCCCATAAGGACAACTTCTTTGCCGATCATTTCCTTTGTTACTTCTGCACATCGGCATGTTCTGTGCAGTCCCTGCATACTTCAGCCATGTTTCTTTCCTCTTTTCATGCTTTCTATATTATAAGAATTGTTGTAACTATCCGGCAGTCTGCTATCTCGCAATGTTGCTGAACAGTTACGAATTATTACATTCTGTCTTTAAAGAATTCTACAAACTCTGTATAGCCCTCTGCTGTCATCTGATCTTTCTGGAATTTCTTATTCTTCTTCATAATAGAAATATTGATCTGTGTTCCGGCATTACGCTCTTCCTGAGCCTGTTTCAGAATCGTCAGCATCTTGTCTGCCGGCATATTCTTCTCGATAAGATATGCTTTCTTACCATTCTTTGTCGGGATTTCATAATTTTTCTCAAGAAGAAGCATTACGATTCTCTCGAATCCAATTGAAAATCCGCAGGCAGATGTATTGTTTCCTGTAAATTTACCGATCATCTCATCATAGCGTCCACCGCCGCCTACGCTGCCGCCAAACTCATCCATAGAGATTTCAAAAATCGGTCCTGTATAATAAGACATTCCACGTACCAAAGTCGGATCGAAAGACATCTTAAAATCTGCTGTCTTAACAGAATCTACAGTAGAAATGATTGTTTCAAGGTCCTCAGCAACCTTTGGATCCAGAACATCTTTTAATTTCTCCTTGCAATAACGGACACCCTCAATGTCAGAAGTGATCTCTTTGAAAAGTCCAAGATAAGCATCAATGCCCTCTTTTGCAAATCCTTCCTTCTCCAGTTCTTCTGCAACACCTTCCAGACCAATCTTGTCCATCTTGTCCAGAATGATAAACACAGTGTCAAAGCTTTCCTGTGGGAATCCACTGTACTGCGCCATCGCTTTTAAGATTTTTCTGTCATTGATGCGAATCGTAAAGTTGTGGAAATCCAGCTTTCCGAGTAACGTTGTGGTAGCAAGAACCAGTTCGATCTCAGCCAGATAAGTAGGCTCACCCAGAATATCAATATCACACTGCATAAACTGACGGAAACGTCCTCTCTGCGGTCTGTCTGCTCTCCACACATTACCCATCTGAAGTGCCTTAAAAGGAGCCGGAAGCTCATTTGCGTTGTTGGAATAATATCTGGAAAGCGGCACAGTCAGATCGTAGCGAAGTCCGGAGTCAACCAGATCACTTTCTTTCTCTACTTCCGCAAGTTTCAGTTTCTCCCCACGTTTCAGGATTTTGAAAATAAGTTTCTCATTCTCTCCGCCCTGTTTACTGGAAAGATTTTCAATATGTTCCACACATGGTGTCTCTATAGATGAAAAGCCAAATGTTCCGTATGTTTCACGAATCATGTTCATCACATAATTACGGATTTCCATCTCTTTTGGTAAAATGTCCTTCATACCGGTTACCGGTTTCTTCTTTAATGCCATGTTGTCCTCCTCTTTTATAAAAATTCTGCCCGTCTCCATTATGAACCACTCTCTGAAACGCAAGAAAAACCTGCATATCAAAATTTTTTACTTCATCGATCATCAACTCCATAACTGAAGAAATATCAAATCCTCTTCTGTATGGTCTGTCAGAGATCAATGCTGCATATACATCGCAGACTCTGAGTATCCGGGCACCTATGGGTATGTCATCACCTGCTTTATTGGACGGATATCCACTGCCATCATAATTCTCATGATGGTACAGGATACTCTCCAATACAAAATCCGAATATCCCTGCCCTTTAAGTTCCTCATATCCCAATGCAGAATGCATCCGGACATACTTCAGTTCCTCGATCACCAGAGGATCCTGCTCCTGTCCGTTAATATAACTTGTCAGCTTCAGCTTTCCTATATCATGGAGCATTCCTGCTATTGCAAGCTCATAGCACTGTTCATGCGGCAGTCCCATCTCCTCTGCAACCGCATAAGCCAGATTACTTACCAGCATTCCATGATGCAGTTCAGAAGCAAGGTCAAATTCCAGGATCCTCTGCTGTGAACCTGCCGCTGTCTTTTGTACTGTGTCCAAAATGTTACCTCCACATCCTACAGCCAGGTAGCTATTGCTGTCCGTTTTCTCTCGATCATCTCATCAATGCGGGAAATATAATTAGAAACATCTTTTACATTCTCCACACGTTCAATTCTCTGTCCATGGTCAAAGACCAGCTTGGAAGAACCGCCTGCCCCCAGTGCGATGATAGGCTGTTTTTCCTCCATAATCAGTATATTGTAAATTCCCGCTTTGTCAACCTTTGCATAGCCAACATTTTCAAAATTTCCCTTCATATTCTTCTGTCTGTACAGATAATAAGGACCCATTCCCATTTCATACGCCGTTTTCATGGTCAGATCCATAATCTCCTGATTATTCTCAAAAGACATTTCCTGATATTTCTCTTTAAAAATATTCAGCCTTGCTGCACGTTTCACTGCCAGTGAATGTACGGTAATACTGTCCGGTGCCAGTTCACGAACCTGTTCAAGAGTCCGCTCTACCATGTGAATATCCTCACCCGGAAGACCTACGATCAGATCCATGTTAATGTTATCGTATCCCAGCTCTCGTGCCAGATGAAACGCTTCTTTTGTCTGCTCCACAGTATGTCTGCGGCCGATAATATCCAGGGTTTCCTGATTCATGGTCTGTGGATTTACGGAAATTCTTGTTACCGGATACTCCCTGATCGCCATCAGCTTTTCACGTGTAATACTGTCCGGTCTGCCGGCTTCCACAGTAAACTCTGCCAGTCCTTCATAGCCAAAAGCTTCTCCCACTGTATCCAGGAGCTTACGGATCTGATGTGGAAGCAGTGTAGTCGGGGTACCGCCGCCAATATAGATGGTGTCCAGTTTTCTTCCCTTCATCATAAGAGCAGTCTCTCTTACCTCCCGGCAGAGAGCTTCCACATATTCATCTGTTCTCTTCTCCCACACTTCAGCGGATAGGAGCTGAAGGAACAATACAGACAGATACTTGGGCAAAACGGGATTCCAATATAAAGGCTGTATCCATTTTCATAGTCAATGTCCTTCAGAATCTCTCTTTCCCTGTTTGCAATAGTGATGGCAAGCGCTGTTTTCTGCGGACTGACCAGATATCTCTCACGCATCTCCCGGGCTGCTTCCGTATTTTTCATTCCGGATTCGATCATTCCCATTGCCAGTTTGGCAGGACGTATTCCTGTCAGATTTCCCCATGGAAGAGTTCTGCCCGTCAGTTTTACCAACAACTGATACAGAGCATATTTGATATTATCTTTATTCTCTTTTCTCAGAGCATGAGCATCCTGTATTCCACAGCCTGCATTCTCTTTAGAAAGTATGTCTGCGGAAATTACCCCTTTTTGCTCTGTTTCCTGTTTCGACAGATTCTCTGTCCTTTCGTATTTTATGATATAACTGTCATTATCCCGTTCCACACTGAAGCGGAGGTCATACTCTGCTTCAGCATTTTCATAAAGAGTATGTATCTCCGCTTCGGGATAAAACGCTTTGATCAGTTCATAAACATCATGTTCAAAATCTCTGTTCTCAAACAGAATGCCTATTTTACACAAATGGATTATACCTCTTTTCATAACCAATAGTGGTAGATGCATCATGTCCGGGGAAAACCTCGGTCTCTTCAGGAAGCGAATCTACCAGTTATGGAGACTTCTCACGATTTCTGCTGTACTTCCACCCGGAAAATCCGTTCTTCCAACAGAGCCATAGAACACCGTATCACCGCTGAACAATACACCTTCATCTTTCAGATAATAACAACAGCTTCCTTTGGTATGTCCCGGTGTATGGATCATCTGAACGGAAAATCCCGCCAGTCTTATAACATCCAGATCCTCCAGAAATACATCCGGCACAATAGAACATCCCTGTCCATAATGTACAGTCATATTGATCGAAGGTTCGCGGAGCATCTCCTCTTCCTGACGACAGGCATAAATCGGAATATTATATTTCTCCTTTACTGCCTGTGCAGCCAGAATGTGGTCAAAATGTCCATGGGTAAGAAGAATCGCCACCGGTTTTCCATTCATCAGGGAAATCTTCATTTCAATCTTCTCCGGACAATCTGCGGGATCAACAATGAGCAGTTCTCCGGTTTCTTTATTCTTAAGGAGATAGCAATTTGTATATACAGGTCCTAATATACATTTCTGTAATTCTAAATTCTTCATGTTATTCCTTTCTGTCAATCTGCAGCAGTTCCATAAAATAATGTTCCAGCAGATTTTCCATGATCAGCCTGTAGTTCTCTCTACGTCAATGACACTCTCTACCTGACGGATCTTCTCGATCAGGGAACGCAGTTCCTCTTTGCTTCCAATCTCAAAACTCATGGAAATAGTTGCCTTCTCCTGCTTGCTTGTACGGCTGTTGATACTTCGCAGGTCGATCTTACGTTCTGTAAATATTTTAGAAAGATCCACAAGAAGCCCTGTACGGTTATTTGCATAAACCTGAATCTCAGCCATATACTTCTCTTTTTCCTTGGTATCAGGCTGCTGCCATTCCGCCTCGATCAGTCGTGTCCTGTCCGTCTCAGACATATTCAGCACATTGACGCAATCTGTACGATGGATTGTGATTCCACGTCCTCTTGTAACAAAGCCTACAATCTCGTCACCCGGGATCGGATTACAGCACTTGGAAAAACGGACTGCCACATCATGGATTCCTTTTACCACAATGCCGCTCTTGCTCTTGGCAATGTGAAGCTTCTCCTGTGTCTCAGAAGCAGCCTCAAGAACCTGCTCATCTGTCAGATTCTTCTTATTTTCCTTATCATAAGCCTCTACCAGCTTATTGAAAACCTGACCTTCTTTCAATCCGCCATGACCAATTGCAGCAAGTACTGAATCCCAGTCCCTGAAACCATATTTACGCAAAACAGCTTCCAGATACTGGTTTTTTGTATAATTTGCAATCTTAAATCCCTTTGCGCGCGCATACTGCGCAAGCATCTCCTTACCCTTAAGAATATTATCTTCTTTTAATTCCTTCTTGAACCACTGATTAATCTTGTTCTTTGCCTGAGTACTCTTAACCAGTTTCAGCCAGTCGCGGCTTGGTCCCTGAGAATTCTGGGAAGTAATAATCTCAATACGGTCACCGTTTTTGATCTCATATTCAATCGGAACCAGCTTACCGTTAACTCTGGCACCTACCATCTTATTTCCGACTGCACTGTGAACACTGTATGCAAAATCCACCGGTGTAGAACCACTTGGAAGTGTTTTAACATCTCCCTGTGGAGTAAAACAGTAAACACTGTCCGCAAAAAGATCCAGGTCATTCTTCAGAAGACTCATGAATTCTTTGTTATCAGACATGTCTCTCTGCCATTCCAGAATCTGACGCAGCCAGTTCAGTTTCTCTTCCTCACTCTTACCTACAGGAGCTTTTCCGTCAGACGACTCCTTATATTTCCAGTGTGCAGCGATACCATATTCTGCAGTTCTGTGCATTTCATAAGTACGGATCTGGATTTCAAAGGGCTGTCCGTTAGGTCCGATCAATGTGGTATGCAATGACTGATACATATTGGGTTTCGGCATGGCAATATAATCTTTAAACCGTCCCGGAATCGGCTTATACATCTCATGGATCACACCAAGGGCAGCATAACAATCCTTCACTGTATCTACAAGAATACGGACAGCAAATAAATCATAAATCTGATCAATAGTCTTATCCTGATTTACCATCTTCTTGTAGATGCTGAAAAAGTGTTTTACACGTCCGTCCACCTGCGCCTTAATATTGGCATCATCCATATGTTTCTTAACTTCTTTTACAATCGCACCTACAAACTGTTCTCTCTCGCTTTTACGCAGGGCAACCTTATGCACCAGGTCATAATATACATCCGGCTTAAGGTATTTCAGTGACAGGTCATCCAGCTCTACCTTTATCTTGGAAATACCCAGACGCATGGCAATAGGAGCATAAATATCCATGGTCTCTCTGGCCTTTTCCTGCTGCTTTTCAGGACGCATATACTGTAAGGTACGCATATTATGAAGACGGTCTGCAAGCTTGATCAGAATAACTCTGATATCCTTAGCCATGGCAAGAAACATCTTTCTGAGGTTCTCTGCCTGAACTTCTACTTTATCCGCAGAATAAGATAACTGTCCCAACTTGGTAACACCATCCACAAGAAGTGCAACCTCTGAACCAAATTCCTTCTCCACTTCCTCATAGGTCATCCAGGTATCTTCAACTGCATCATGAAGAAGGCCTGCAACTATCGTTTCTTTGTCAAGTTCCAGATCTGCCAGAATGATGGCAACACACAAAGGATGAATGATATATGGCTCTCCGGACTTTCTTTTCTGTCCTTCATGAGCTTCACTTGCAACCTTATATGCCTTCTCTATCATGGAAATATCTGTTGATGGATGATACTTCAGAACACTGTTTATCAGTTCTTTATAAAGCACCTCCGGACTTGTAAAATCATGCATGGTCTTTACTGCCGCATCTGCTCTCTTTACAGATTCCAGCTTCTCTTTTTCAACCTGCATTTCATCTTTTTTTGCTTCTGTACTTTTTGTTATCTCTGTCATATGCTCCCACCTGCCTGTCCTGCACAATCAGCTGTGCTTATTTACCATCATAACAAATTACGGACGCTACATCATACCCACTCAGTCTTTCACGTCCCTTTAAACCTGCAAGTTCCATGAGAAATACAACTTTGACAACCTCACCGCCAAGCTGTTCCACCAGCTTGATCGCCGCTTCGATCGTACCACCTGTTGCGATCAGATCATCAACGATAACCACTTTCTGACCTGGTTTTATGGAATCTTTATGCATTTCAATCTCTGCACTGCCATATTCCAGATCATAGCTTACAGATACTGTTTCGCGGGGAAGTTTGCCTTTTTTGCGAATCGGTACAAATGGTTTATGAAGATTATATGCGATCGGTACACCAAAGATAAAGCCTCTGGACTCTGTTCCTGCAATCACGTCCACCTCTACATCCTTAAGACAGTCCTGCATGGAGTCGATTGCCAGCTGCAGGCCATCTGCATCCTGCAGAACACTTGTAATATCTCTGAAAATAATCCCAGGTTCAGGAAAATCCGGTATACTTAATACATAATCTTCAATTTTCTTCATTTTATTTCTCCTCCAGTGTGTGTTATATTGCTGTTCGCTCATAAATATTTTATAGTATATCACCTTTTTATTTCAGAATCAAGTTACTGTTAAGCCCTGACATTTGTATTTCCAGACTTACCGGCGGATACAAAACAGGTGATAATATTAACAGTAATTCTGAATAATGATCTGAAGACTCTCTCGTCCCCTGAATCTATTGATCTCCGGATAATAAGTAACAGAAATACTGTCTTTTTCCCTGATAAAGTTCACAAAATCCTCTGCTTCTCCGAAATAAATACCTTCCACTGAAATCCCCTGCGGATCGAGAAGTTTTAATTTTACTACATTTTTATTTTTCCCGATAATACTGTGATCAAGCACTCTGAGATTTTTCTGTGCAAAGACCGGTTTTGTATTCCCTTTTCCAAAAGGCTCCAGAAGCGAAATCTGTTCTACCAGTCCTTTTGTAATATAAGACACAGGCATCGGCACATCAATCACGATCTTAGGACGCAATTCTTCGTCCGTCAATGTACAGTTTACATTGAGGCGTCTCCGGAATTCTTCTATATTTTTTTCTTCTATAGAAAGACCTGCTGCCATCGGATGGCCTCCAAACTGTATCATCAGATCTGCACACTTTACCATTTCTTCATACATGGAGTAACTTTCTATTGATCTTCCGCTTCCTTTTGCACTTGTCTCACCGCCCGTCAGTACAAAGGCTGGCCTGTGATATTTTTCCCTGATCCTGCCTGCTATAATTCCGGCAAGACTTTCATGACAATCCGGAAGATAAACTACCAGTACTCTGTCATTTTTCAGCTCTGTAGTCTCTATGATCCGGATTGCCTCTTCTTTTCCTTTCTCAGTGAGAGCTTTTCGGCTCTGATTAAGAGCTGTAAGATCTCCGGCAAGCCTTGCTGCTTCTTCCTTTGTTTTTGCATTAAGAAGCGCAAGAGAACGGGCAGCTGTATCCAGTCTGCCACTGGCATTGATACATGGTCCCAGCACAAATCCGATATGATAAGCTGTGATTTTAGCATCTTCCAGAGAATTTGCACGTATCAGTTCCTGCAATCCTTTATTTTTGGTATTTTTCAGACGGCATAGCCTTCTTTTACCAAATCCTGTTCTCTCCTTGAAGATCCATAACATCTCCTACTGTTGCAATAGCCGCCAGTTCATAATAATCTTCCAGCTCCTCTGCCGGAACACCAAATCTCTCGTAGAGTGCTGCAATATATTTAAATGCTACCACTGCCCCACACAGGTTTTTATTCGGGTATGGACAATCATATTGTTTCGGATTCAAAATCGCATCTGCCGGAGGAAGCACCATCTGGCGTTCTCCCTTTTCCTCCCTGTAAGGAACCTCATGATGATCTGTAATAATCACTGTCATTCCCTTATCCTTTGCCATCTGGATTTCAGCAGCCGCAGCAATTCCATTATCACAGGTCACGATCGTATCGATCCGGTCCGTTTCCGCTCTTTCTATAAGATGTGCATGAATCCCATATCCGTCTGCAACTCTGTCCGGAATATAAGTATCCACATCTGCTCCGATCCTCGCAAGGCCTTTCATTAAAATGTATGTAGAGGTCACACCATCAATATCATAATCACCAATAATACGGACTTTTGCTTTCTGCGATATTTTTTTCTCCAGGATATCTACAGCTTTTTCCATATCCTTCATCAGCCAGGGAGAAGGAAGCTCTTGTACTGTTCCTGACAGATACTCTCTTATCTTATCTTCTCCGATCACATCTCTGTTCCTGATCAGTCTCGCAATCACCGGATCAATATGAAACTGTTGACCGATCTGGTTAAAATCTGCTCTTTTTGCTGCTATTACCCATTTCTCCATATATTTTCTCTCCTCATAAAAATATCCCGGAGTTTTACCCCGGGATATTTCTGTCTGCCTGTTTTTCAGACAATTATTGTTTTATTCAGCATCATCATTCTGCTGTTTTTTAGCTGCTTCTTCGGCAGCCAGACGTTCAGCTACTCTTTTTCGGTTTTTCTTCTTTGGCTGAGTCGGATCTTTCTGTGATACATCACGTGCTTTCTTCGATTTTGAAGAAGACTTTGCGGATGCGGAAGCTACAGCAATTGCCGGCTGTCCTTTTCCTGCAAATTCTTTTTCATTACATACCACAATGCACCTGTAATACATACAGAAGAATATGCACCGACAAGAACACCAACCATCAGAGGTGCTGCAAATTCACGGATAGAAGAAACACCCATGATATAAAGAACAGCTACCATAACAAAAGTTGTAAAAGAGGTATAAATACTTCTTGTAAGAGTCTGGGTGATACTTGTGTTTACAATTTCTGCCAGTTTTTCTCTGGAACCACTGTGAAGGTTCTCACGTATACGGTCAAAAATAACGATTGTAGCATTGATAGAATAACCTACGATCGTAAGCATGCAGGCAATAAATGTATTACCGACAGATACTCTGGCAATAGCATAGAATGCAAGTACAACCAGAACATCATGCAGAAGCGCCAATACCGCACTGCTTGCAAAACGGATGTCTTTAAATCTGAACCAGATATAAAGAAGCATACAGATTGTAGCTACTATAACGGCTACAAGCGCATCACGACGCATTTCACTACTTACTGTAGAAGAAATACTTTCTGTGGAAATTGTGCTGTCATCTACACCAAATTTCTCAACCAGTGCACTCTGCAGAGCTTCACGTTCGCTCTGATTCAGAGAACGTGTTTTGATCACAACCTGATTTGTTCCAACTACCTTTGTAGGCTGAACATTCTTATCTCCTGTCACCTCTTCTACAACAGGAGTTACTTCGGAATCAATGGTCTTGATATCCATATCTTCATTAAATGTAACAGTTGTAGAAGTACCGCCTGAGAACTCAAGGCTGTAATTTAACGCTTTGTTCCTGCATGTGAATTAGCAAACATCGCTACCGGACCGCAGAGGATCAGGATAATGGAAATAACAAAGAATACTTTCTTCTTTCCAAGAAAATCAATTGCCTTACGTTCTTTTGCAGATCCGTAGAATTTCGGATCACGCACACCAACTGCATAAAGTGCATTTACAACCAGTCTGGATACAACCAGTGCTGTAAACATGGAGATCACGATACCAAGGGCAAGTGTATAAGCAAATCCCTTAACAGTACCTGAACCAAGCCACATCAGCACAAAGGCTGCGATCAGCGTTGTAATATTTCCATCAAAGATTGCAGAGAAAGCTTTGCTGAAACCGGACTTAATAGAATTCCTTACTGAAACTCCTGCACCAATTTCCTCTCTGATTCGGGCATAAATAATAACATTGGCATCCACCGCCATACCGATACCAAGGATAATACCCGCAATACCCGGAAGAGTAAGAGTAATATCAAAGGCATTCAGCGTGATCAGCATTAATGATGTATAAAGAATCAGTGCGATACCTGCAACTACACCAGGTACGCGGTATGCAATGATCATAAAGATAATAACGATGATCAGACCGATCGCACCTGCAAGAACACTTGTAGAGATTGCTTCTTCACCAAGCTGTGCAGCTACAACACTGGAACGAAGTCTTCCAGTTCCAGTCCCAGAGAACCGATACGGATATAAGAAGCAAGGTTCTGTGCTTCTTCCAGGTCAGACATTCCGCTGATCTGTGCTTTTCCGCCGGAAATCTCTTCATTTACATTCGGAGCACTGATAATGTTATTGTCATAGACGATAGCGATCTGCTTGCCTACATTATTCTTTGTAGCTTCTGCAAATTTTGTTTTACCACTGTTTTCTCCATCAGAAGTAAGAGTAAGACTTACCACATATTCCTTTGCACTTGTGTTCTGATTCTGGATCGCACCACCCTGGGCATCTGCTACATCAGAACCTTCCAGAACAACACTTCCGGATTCCTTGATCTCATCCATAGTTCTGGAGAGAACATATCCATCCTGTCCTGTAGTAAAGTTCTGGTTTCCGTCAGCATCTTCTTTTGTGATGAAATACAGGGAACCTGGTTTACCCAGATCATTCAGAATAGTATCTGCATCTGTAACACCAGGAATTTCAACTGTAATACGGTCTGATCCTTCCTGGTATACCTGAGCCTCAGTACTGTACTGCTCTACACGCTTCTGAAGCTTGTAGATCGTATCTGACATCTCTTCGCTTGTCGGATTGCTCTCCTTAGCCTGGTAGGTAATGCTGACACCACCGGCAAGATCAAGACCCGTGTTGATATGTTTTGCTGCACCGGTTCCGGTAGGACCGATACCTACGGCTGCAGTAAAGCAAAAGAACACAGTCAGGATCAGTGTCAGAAGCAGCACTACGATTCCTTTACTTTTCTTCATAGTTCTTTTCCCTTCTTGATTTTTTGTCCGCGGTCATGTTCATCCGCCTGCCAGCCATTTTCTGTTATGATAACAGCCGACGGCGGTATCAGTCAGACAGATTACTGCCCACTAATCACATGCCAGTGCGGCTTTTATCATGATGGCGCACTCCACACGTTTTCTCTGGAGTTCGCATCCGATTTCATAATTGCCTTTGATATCTCCCTGGAAATGGAATGCATTTGCCGCACATCCGCCACTACAGTAGAAACGTGCGAAGCAGTCTTTGCAGTCTTTCTTTGTGTAAACGTTGCATCCGCCGAATTCCTTCTGGATTTCCGGCTTTGTGATGCCTTCGTCTACATTTCCCATGAGATACTGTTCTTCACCAACAAACTGGTGACATGGGTAAAAATCACCAGGGTGTTACAGCCAGGTACTCTGTTCCTGAACCGCAGCCTGACAGTCTCTTGTATACACAAGGGCCACCTGTAAGGTCGATCATAAAATGGAAGAAGTTAAATCCTTTTCCCTCTTTCTCTCTTTTAATCATTTCTTTTGCAAGAGTATCATACTCTTCCATGATCTGGGGGATATCCTCCTCGCGGATCGCATATTCCTCCGTATCAGCCGCAACTACAGGCTCTACAGAAATCTGTTTGAATCCAAGATCTGCCAGATGAAGCACATCCTTGGAGAAATCAAGATTATGGTGGGTAAAAGTACCTCTTACATAATACTTGTCCTGATTTCTGGATTCTGCAAACTTCTGGAACTTCGGCATGATCAGGTCATAGCTTCCTGCACCTTTTCTGAATGGACGCATGTAATCATGTACTTCCTTACGTCCGTCCACACTCAGTACAACGTTGCCCATCTCTTTATTGCAGAATTCCATTACTTCATCATTCAGAAGAACTCCGTTTGTTGTTAAAGTGAAACGGAATTTCTTATTGTGAAGCTTTTCCTGCTCTCTGCCATATTTTACCAGATCTTTTACAACCTGCCAGTCATCAGCGGCTCGCCGCCAAAGAAATCTACTTCCAGGTTTTTTCTGGAACCGGAGTTCGCAATCAGGAAATCAAGAGCTTTTTGCCGACTTCATAGGACATAAGAGCTCTTCTGCCATGATATTCGCCTTCTTCGGCAAAACAATAACGGCAGGCCAGATTGCAGTCATGAGCAATGTGCAGGCACAATGCTTTTACAACGGTCTGCCGGTTATTTGAAAATTCTTCAATTACATTCTCATAAACATCTTTTGTAAAAAGCATTCCATCTTCTTTCAGCTTATTACATTCTCTTACAGATGTCTCAATATCTTCTCTGTTATATTTGTTTTCCAGTTTCTCTGCAATAGCTTCTGTGCCAAGGCCCTCTTCCAGATATGGAAGAACCTCATATGTAACCTCATCTACCAGATGGATGCATCCACTGTTGATATCCAGTACAATATTAAAGCCATTGCTTTTATAACGGTGAATCAGACTCATTTTACTAAAATCCTTTCTAAGCGTAAGATAAGCAGCGGAATAAAAGTTCCGCTGCTTATCTCATTTCTCCATAGCTGATCTTATTTCTGCTCGCAGCTCTGGTTTCCTACTGTACAGGAAGTTTTACATGCGGACTGGCAGGAAGTCTGGCACTCGCCACATCCACCTTTTTTTACAGTATTCTGTAATTCTTTGTATTCAGGGTTTTGATATGTTCCATAACTCTATCCTCCTTATGTAATTATATTCTTGGCATAGTATATCATATATCTTTTCATTTTAAAAGCTTTTTTACGACAGCATTCCACCCAGTGTTCCACCGCCTGTGCACATAAAAAAATGTTGTAACTGCATGAGCTGCACTCATATCCCAGCCGCCTTTTGCCATAACAGAGACAGTCAACAGTAATACATAGTAAGCCAGACCTGTGATAACACCCCACAGATATTTGTCTTTACGCACAATTTTGCCGGCCATAAAGCTCCCATGAAACATGCAAGTACATAAATTATAATAATCCCCGCATCTACAGCTGTTTCTCCCAGATCAAAAGCAAACAGTACCAGGGCCAAAAGCAGTAATGCCACTCCTGTTAATGCATATGCAAATAATAGTGATTTCAAAATTACTCTGACTTTCATTGCTTCCCCTCCTGTTAAACTATATGGGGGAGGAATCAGTGTTATTCTTTTATTTCTTTTCTCTTTTTTTATAAATACAGCCACACCGGCGATCACTGCAGCTGCCACAAACAGTATCACAAACGGCATAATTGATGTTGTATCTCCGGTATTTACTGTATTGTTATTTTTCACAGCTTTATTTTCCGTTGAATTATCATTCTGATCAGAAGAAGAACCATTATTGCTGTCAGAACTGTCATTCATAGATACTGTATTGTTCTTTCCGGAATCAGAGCTCTGACTGTCGGAGGAAGCCGGTGCAGGAGTTACCGCATCTGTGTCGTCCGTATCATTCCCCGCATCAGGTCCTACTAATTGTCTGCTTCCTGCAATTCCAAATGGACTGAAAGAATGTGTGCTGAATACCATAATACCATTCTCTACACTCGGAATAATCGTCTCAGTTGCCCCGTTATCCAGGAGATGTTCGATAGTATACTGATATCCGGATTTTACCGGCACAGTGACACTGATATAATCTCCATTAGGGATCTCATATTCTGTATTATTCTTAAGATCCCAGAGTTCAAATTCATAAGACTGGAAAATCATTGCATCTGATTCATTGGTAAACTGATAGCTGTCACCGCTTGAAACTCTGAACTGTACATACCATGGAAGATTAACTCCGCTTACTGTAATACCGTCGCAGGTATGATTAAGTGCGGCCCTCTCTTCTTTTTCTTCATCAGAAAGAGAATCCTCTGCATCTGTAGGACGGTCATCCTTATCGTCCGGCAGAACAGGATTATCAAAGATATTATCATCTGCGCCATCTTCATCATCTTTCTTCGTATCTTCTTTATCCTGTGTCATATCATCTGCAGGTTCCAGCTTACCGGTAGTTTCTGTATCTTTATCCGTCTTATCTGCATTGCTGTTATTATCTTTTGTTGTTTTTATTATCTGTTTTATCTTCTTCAATCTTACTTTCTTCATTGTCTGTATCAGTTTTATTATCCTGATCTGATTTACTTTCCTTATCTTCTTTATTGTCTGTATCAGCGTTTTCATCTGCGGCAGGTTTTTCTGACGAAGTTTCAGGCGTTTCTGTTGGATCTGCATTTTCTGTTGGATCTGTTTTACCTGAGCCTTCTGTCTTATCAACATCATCACCATCCGTAATACTGTTCACTATTACATTGATGTAACCGACAACCGCGCCGCTCTCCGGATCCCATCCATCCACATGGCTTAAATCCTGCCCTTCTGCCGGTATAAGAAGTACCTCACAGCTCTGTACACGCTGTGCAGGAACGAAACTTCCATCTGCCCATTCAAAAGTTCCATATTCCGTTGCCGGAAGTTCTACATCCGCAAGTTCTACTGGCTTATCAAGCGTGATGTTGTCCGGGATCAGAGAAGACACAGTATTCTCCTGTGACTCAGCCGCACTGACCTGTCTTGTTACACCCGGTATATTATTTCCTGCAATCAAAGCCGCTGTTAAAGCCGCTGCCGCAAAAATACCCGTTCCTTTTAATTTATTTTTTCTTATTCTATTTATATTATTGGACATATCGCACCTCTATATTTATATTTGATTCTTATGTTTCCTGATAATCATTTTTTACTTTCAGCCAAATATCAGTTCTCTTTTTACGTAATACAATAATATTACATATCTGTATATTATCAAACTTTTATCATTTTGTAAATATTCTGTAATGTTTTTTTTCATTTTAATCGAGTGAATTATAACACAAATCTTACTTTTTCGACAGTCCTCTTTTAAATTTTTTTATAATATCTTTGAACCAAAAGCTTTTTCTTGATTTTTTATATGAAATCATGTATATTTTGTTTAAATGTTTTATGATATGATTCAATCAATAAAGATAATCAAAAGGAGTGAATAAATCTTGGATTCAAGTATTGCCTTTCAGGCGGTGGCGATTCTGATACTGATCGCACTTTCTTCATTTTTTTCTTCTGCGGAAACCGCTATGACAACCGTAAATAAGATTCGGATACAGTCTCTTGCCGAGCAGGGCAACAAACGTGCTGTTATTCTGGAAAAAATAATTTCCAATTCCCCAAAGATGCTCAGTACCGTATTAATCGGAAACAACATTGTAAATATGTCTGTTTCTTCTCTCATGACTACACTCACCATAAAGATTCTGGGAAACGCATATGTAGGAATCACAACCGGCATCCTGACTCTGCTGATTCTCATTTTCGGTGAGATAACCCCAAAAAACCTGGCAACAATCCATGCTGAAAAATTGTCCCTGGCCTATTCAAGAATAATATACGGGCTTATGATTCTCCTTACTCCCGTTGTTTTCATTGTAAATAAAATAACAGAAGGTGTACTGGTCATTCTGCATGTTAACCCGGACGAAAAGGCAAATGCCATGACTGAACATGAACTGCGTACCCTCGTCAATGTAGGTGAAAAAGACGGCGTCATTGAAAACGAAGAAAAACAGATGATCTACAATGTGTTTGATTTTGGCGATTCAACTGCAAAAGATGTCATGATTCCCAGAATCGACATGACCTTTATAGATATCAATTTTTCCTATGATGAACTTATGGCGGTCTTCAGTGAAGATATGCATACCCGTTTTCCGGTTTATGAGGACAACACTGATAACGTAATCGGTATTATCAATATGAAAGATCTTCTTGTTTATCCAAAGGACAAACCTTTTTCAATCCGCAACATCCTGCGTGAGCCTTATTTTACCTATGAATACAAAGCTACAGCAGACCTGATGATCGAAATGCGTAAAGCATCCGTCAATCTGGCAATCGTTCTGGACGAATACGGTGCCACAGCCGGTCTGGTCACATTGGAAGACCTGTTGGAAGAGATCGTAGGTGAGATTCGCGACGAATACGATGAGGATGAAGTCGAAGATATTAAAGAAATCCAGCCTGAAAGAGAATATGTTGTTCAGGGTTCTGCCAAGCTGGATGATATCAACGAAGCCCTCCATATTAATCTGGAATCTGAAGATTATGATTCTATTGGCGGATATATTATTGAACAGCTTGACTGCCTTCCCAAAGAGGGTCAGTCTGTCACACTTGAAAGTGGCATCCGCCTGGTTGTTGACCGTCTGGACAAAAACAGAATCGAACTTGTCCACATCTGGCTTCCCGAGAAGAAAACCGAAACAGAAGAACAGCCGTAACTGTCATCTCTCCAGCATCAGTGAAAATTGTTTCACGATTCTGGAGAGTTCTCCTGTAACCGCATCAATTCCTTCTTCGTTCTTTCTCCAGTTTTCTCTGGTAATTCCATCTGCATTCACAGGCACCACATAAAATTCTGTTTCCGGATACAAGAGCTGATAATACATCAGACATCTTCTTGCATGGTAAGATTTGCAGCACAAAATCGCTCTTTCTATTTCCAGTTCTGCATGATCTGTCACCTGTCTGGAATAAATTGCGTTCTCATAAGTAAAGGTTGCCTGATCTTCTCTCAGGATTTTCTGATTCGGGACTCCGTTTTTATAAGAACATCCCTGAGAAATTCCCATTCTGTTCCATATTCCTTATCATATACATTGCTTTTTTCAAGAACGCCTGAAAACTTTCCATTTACTACGCTGTATTTTCCACTGGGCAGAATCCAGTCCGCCATCCCTTTCTTAAACAATTCTGCTGCTTTTTCCGCCATCTGCGGATAACCATTTCCAGGGACAAAAATAATATCAGATTTTTCCGGCTTGTTTTCTGCAAAAATAAACTCTTCTGAACCTTTTAAAAATTTTTCATATACGTCATTCATCATTACTAACTCCTCGTTATCTGTTTTTTCTACAGCACCTCTCAAATAATGCGTTTGTAACAGTCCAACAGAATTTCACGCTCTGATGAGCCGAAACAATATGCATTATTTACGAAGATTTCCATGGAATTTCTATAGATAGATACAGTGTACCATATTTTTTCTATTAACGTACAACCAAGTTAATTCTTAAAACTATGTCCCCCACTGCTTATGTTACTGTTCACTCTGTTCACAGCAACACGCTTCGCGATGCACAGACTTCCAATATTTCCAGAAGGCTATTTTGTCACAATAACCGTACTGTAACCATCATCTCAGTCTCTGCTCCATATTTACTGCATTACCAATCTGCTGATAGGCACCTGTCTGAACTTTATACAATCCGTTTTCATGTAACATAAAAGAGGGATAACCTTTTTCCAGTAACTGATATAACATACGGTCCGCATTCTCTTTTTTTCTGAACGCTCCAGTCTGCACTCTGTAATAAAGCGGTTCCTGCACTGTTTCCTCATCCAGGCTTCCAAGAATCGCATCTGAATTCCCTGAGCTATATCGCTAAACTTGTTATCAAACAGTTTATTATCTTCTTCGGAATTGATAAATCCGATTTCTATTAAAAGAGCCGGCATCCTGGTTCGTCTGAGGACCACAAGTCCCGGCCGCTCTTTTACACCGATTTCGCGGAATCCCACTTCTCCCAGAGCTCCCAGAATATTCTCAGCCATCTGATATTTAATCCCGCTTTTATCATAAATCAGAACTTCCGCTCCATTATACTGATTTTCCTTTGGGCTGCTGTTTCGATGAAATGAAATAAAGTAATCTACTCCTGCCTGATTTGCAAGCTGTGCCTTCTCAAAAGGTGTCTGATAGACATCACCGGTACGGGTATAAGAGATATCAATCCCTTTATTTTTTAAAATCTCACCTACCGCAAGAGCAAGTTTAAGATTGTCATTCTTTTCCTGTCTTCCCTTATATACGGCTCCCGGATCCTGACCTCCATGTCCGGCATCCAGCATAATCAAATATGCCATGACGACACTCTGCTTTCTTCATATACTCTTTATACTATATGAATTAAAAATATAATTGTGCAGGTTGCTTGACTTTTTCGCGCTAAAGCGTTATACTTTAAAACGTCATAGTCGAATAACCCAATGACATTATCCGAATCATTTACCAGTACTGCTTTCCCTGCAGAAAATCATTCGGATTCAGGTAAGTTTTATATTATCAAATAATAAACGCAATTCTTACCTGACTTAATTTAAACATTATATTAGGAGGATATATCATTATGAAAAGAAAAGCATTAGCAATCACTCTTGCAGCAGCCATGGCTATGGGAACCTGCGCAGTAACAGCAAGTGCTGCTGACGGAGACAAATATACAATCGGTATCTGTCAGCTTGTGCAGCACGAAGCTCTCGACGCTGCGACACAGGGATTCAAGGATGAAGTCACCAAAGAACTGGGAGAAGACGCAGTTACCTTTGACGAGCAGAACGCACAGGGAGATCCAACACCTGTTCTACAATCATTAACAGCTTCGTTTCCAATAATGTTGACCTGATTCTTGCAAATGCAACTCCTGCTCTTCAGGCAGCTGCAGCAGGGACAAGCGATATTCCGATTCTTGGTACTTCTGTTACTGAATACGGTGTTGCACTTGGACTGGATGATTTCGACGGGACTGTGGGCGGAAATATTTCCGGAACTGCAGACCTTGCTCCCCTTGATCAGCAGGCAGCAATGCTCAATGAACTTTTCCCGGATGCAAAAAATGTAGGTCTTCTCTACTGTTCTGCCGAAGCAAACTCTCAGTATCAGGTAGATACAGTAAAAGCTGAACTTGAAAAACTCGGATATACATGTGAATATTATGCATTCTCTGACTCTAATGATCTCTCTTCTGTTGCTACAACAGCAACTGACGCAAGTGATGTAATTTATGTACCGACAGATAATACAGTTGCTTCCAACACAGAGATCATCAACAACATCTGCCTTCCGGCAAAAGTTCCGGTAATCACAGGCGAAGAAGGTATCTGCAGCGGATGCGGTGTTGCGACACTTTCCATCAGCTATTATGACCTTGGTGTTACAACCGGTAAGATGGCTGTTAAGATTTTAAAGGACGGTGAAGATATTTCCACAATGCCGATCGAATATGCACCAAACTTCACAAAAGAATATAACAAAGATATCTGCGAAGAGCTGGGCATCGAAGTTCCGGACGATTATGTTGCAATCGGTGAAGCTGCTGAAGAAACTGCCAAATAAATCCGGTCAGACAGTTGAAAAATACTCACACCAACAGGATTTTAAATAACAGCTTATCAAACAGTTATAAAAAATTCAATTTATATGCGATCAGCGGGAAAGGTTTGACGCCTCTCTCGCTTTTCGCATCTCAACAGGAGGAAATTACAAATGCAAATTATAACATTAATCACTGCACTTCCGGGTGCAGTAGCCCAGGGTCTGATCTGGGGAATTATGGCAATCGGTGTTTATATCACTTTCCGTATTCTTGATATTGCAGACCTTACAGTTGATGGCACTATGTGCACCGGTGGTGCAGTGTGTATTATGATGATGCTTTCCGGTCATAATGTCTGGATTTCTATGTTGGCCGCTACTCTCGCCGGAATGCTGGCAGCCTTGCGACCGGAATTTTTCACACCTTTATGGGAATTCCCGCAATCCTTGCCGGAATCCTGACACAGTTATCTCTGTATTCCGTAAACCTGAAAATCATGGGAAAAGCAAATCAGGCAATCAACGTTGATAAATATAATCTTCTGGTTTCCCTGCGACATATAAAAAATGCATCTCTTTCCAAAAACACAATTTTTATTGTAGCAGTTATGTGTATTCTCCTGATTGCCATTCTCTACTGGTTTTTTGGAACAGAGCTTGGCTGTTCCCTTCGCGCAACCGGATGTAACCCAAATATGTCACGCGCCCAGGGTATCAACACAAACAGGAATAAAGTTCTCGGACTTATGATTTCCAACGGTCTGGTAGGACTTTCCAGTGCACTCCTTGCACAGTATCAGGGATTTGCAGATGTCAACATGGGACGTGGTTCCATCGTTATCGGTCTGGCAGCAGTTATTATTGGCGAGGCAATCTTTGGACGTATTTTCCGCAACTTTGCCCTTCGCTTGTTAGCAGTTATCTTCGGTTCCATTCTGTATTATCTGGTACTTCAGATTGTTATCTGGATGGGTATCGACACTGACCTACTGAAGATGCTGTCCGCAATCGTAGTTGCTCTCTTCCTTGCATTCCCATACTGGAAAGGCAAATACTTTAATAAACCAGCCAAAAGGGGAGGTAAATAAAAATGCTTGAACTTAAAAATATCTATAAAACCTTTAATCCCGGAACCATTAATGAGAAACGTGCATTAAATGGTCTGAACCTGAAGCTGAACGAAGGCGATTTTGTAACTGTTATCGGAGGAAACGGCGCCGGCAAATCTACTATGCTAAATGCTGTTGCAGGAACCTGGCCGGTTGATGAAGGACAGATTCTTATCGACAATATTGATGTTACAAAACTTTCTGAACATAAACGTGCTACATACCTTGGACGTGTGTTTCAGGATCCAATGACAGGAACCGCTGCAACAATGGGTATCGAAGAAAACCTTGCACTTGCAAAACGCCGCGGAAAATCCCGTCTTCTCCGCTCCGGAATCACTAAAGCTGAGCGCGAAGAATACAAAGAGCTCCTGAAAATTCTTGGTCTTGGTCTGGAAGACAGACTGACTTCTAAAGTAGGACTTCTCTCGGGTGGTCAGAGACAGGCTCTTACTCTTCTGATGGCAACGCTTCAGAAACCAAAGCTTCTGCTTCTGGATGAACATACCGCAGCTCTTGATCCAAAAACAGCTTCCAAAGTTCTGGAAATTACAGATATGATCGTAAACCGCGATCACCTTACAACATTGATGATCACTCACAACATGAAGGACGCTATTGCACATGGCAATCGTCTGATCATGATGATGGAAGGAAAAATCATTCTGGATATCCAGGGAGAAGAAAAGAAAAAACTGACAGTTAAAAACCTTCTGGATCAGTTTGAAAAAGCAAGCGGAGAAGAGTTCAGCAATGACTCTGCACTGCTCGGATAACCGTATAAATTACTCATAACGTTTCTAAATATCCTTTATATGAGAGTACTTTTTTATGGAGTACTCTCATATTTTTATTTCTCATCTTTTTCCAGCGGAGTTACACAGATAAATTTATGTGTTTCCCTATTGTACTGGTAGATTCTCGACGTCAGATAGTCCTCTTTCGGTGTAGCCTCCCTGATCGTATCCCGCAAAACACACTGCAAATCTTCAGGTTCTACAAATTTATCATTATGGATCATTACCTCATGTACACTGGTAAACACCATATAGAAATCGGAATCCAGCATATATGCCAATTGTTCTGCCACTCCCGGCAGGAACACTGCAACTGCACCATTGTTTTCTTCGTTGTACTGAGACAATT